>Ga0105356_10000122_pt1 | contig 64872 bp, 60 predicted proteins | sample GOMGulsemesocosm_3_FD_83502 | JGI IMG/M metagenome (GOLD analysis project Ga0105356, IMG submission 83502) | Methane-oxidizing microbial communities from mesocosms in the Gulf of Mexico - GOM9D Gulf of Mexico | ecosystem: Environmental > Aquatic > Marine > Cold seeps | place: Gulf of Mexico...
AACTTATACGTAAGTGGTAACGGCGGCATGAAGCCTCGCCACGGCGATTTACTAGCCACTGACTTAGATAAAGAAACAGTAATTAAGTATGTAGATCGTTTATTAATGTTCTATATACGCACGGCAGATCGCCTGCAGCGTACATCGGTGTGGATGGAAAACATCGAAGGTGGCTTGGACTATGTGCGTGAAGTTATCATGCAGGATTCTCTGAATGTCTGTGAAGAGCTAGAAGCTGAAATGCAGCTGGTTGTTGATAGCTACCAGTGCGAGTGGAAGACGACTATTGAAAGCCCAGAGAAGCTAAAGCGCTTCCGCACTTTCGTGAACAGCGAAGAGACGGATAATAATGTGGTGTTTGTTGAAGAGCGCGATCAGATTCGCCCTGCAACAGAAGATGAAAAGATACACTTAAAGGCGACGGCGTAACCATGACTGAACTAACAACTGTTTGTAAATTAGAAGAACTAACTCCCTATAGCGGCACTTGCGCCCTCGTCAATGGTGAGCAGGTTGCCCTGTTTCGCATGGACGAAGGCGATACGGTTTATGCTATTGGCAACTATGATCCGGTTGGCAAGGCCAGTGTATTATCTCGCGGATTGGTTGGTGATATAGAAGGCCAGCCGGTAGTAGCATCACCTTTGTATAAGCAGCACTTTAATTTGCAGACCGGTGAGTGTTTACAGGAAGAGGGTGTATCGGTACCTGCCTATGCAGTGACTATCGATGCTGGTGACGTGAAGGTTGCAGTTTAGTCGTTTGCAGCCCTGCTTTTGTGGGGTGAATGCGGATAGGCTGAAGCAGCCTTTGTGAAGCTATCTGCATTAATAAATATAAGCAATATAAGAAAGACCAGCGCGGAGAGTAAGCATGCTATTTGGTAGAAAAGATAGAAAGCCGATTAAGATTGCCGATAAGGGTGTCGTAGACTGGAAGTATACTACCTGCGGCTACTGTTCTACGGGCTGCTCTATTCAAGTTGGTCTGAATGCAGAGGGTAAGGCGGTGACGTCCCGTGGCACGCCGAATGCGGATGTGAACCGCGGCAAGATCTGCATTAAGGGTATCTTTGAACATGAGATTTTTGACGCCGAAGGGCGCGGCGATCTGCCTCAGGTACGCGATAAATTTTATGACGATTACAAAACCACAGATTGGGATACTGCCTTGGATACCATGGCAGATAAAATCAAAGAAGTGCAGGATAAGCATGGTAGAGACTCCTTTGCTATTGTCTCTACGGGCCAGTTGCTCACAGAAGAGTTTTATACCTTAGGTAAGCTAGTACGTGGTTGCATAGGCACGAATAACTACGACGGTAATACTACTCTGTGTATGGCCTCGGCGGTATCGGGTTATAAGCGTTCCTTTGGTTCAGATGGCCCTCCAGGTTGCTACGATGATTTTGAAAACACCGACTGTTTGATTGCCTGGGGATCGAACCTGCCCGAGCAACACCCCATTATCTATTGGCGCATGAAAGAGGCCCAAGAGAAGCGTAAATTCCCGCTGATTGTGGTTGATCCCCGTGTGACTATGTTGGCACAGTTTGCCGATATTCATTTACCGATTAGTCCTGGCACCGACGTGGTGTTGCTAAACGCGTTGATGCATGTGATCCTTGACGAAGGCTTAGAAGATCGCGACTACATCAATGCACACACTCAGGGCATTGAGGCCCTAGAAGAGGAAGTGAAAAGCTGGGACCCTGTCTCGGCGTCTAAGGTTTGCGGCATTGACGAAGATACCATTCGCAACGTTGCGCGTTTATACGCCAAGGCGGGTGCGGCCATGTCTATTTGGACCATGGGTATTAACCAAAGCACCCACGGCTCTGATGGTGTGGTGAATATCAATAATATGAACTTGATTACGGGCAACATCGGCAAGCCCGGTGGCACCAGCCTGTCTATCACTGGTCAGTGTAACGCCATGGGGACGCGTGAGTGGTCGTCTTGTTCTGGCCTGCCAGGCTATCGCTATCTAGAGAAGCCGGAAGACCGTGAGTTTATTGCCGATTATTGGGGCATCGATTCTGACTTTTTCCCTGAAAAGCGCGGTCTTGCTGAGACGGATATTTTTCCAGCGATTGAAACGGGGCAGATCAAGGGTTTGTGGTTGGTTGCGACTAATCCGATGACCTCTATGCCAAATACACCACGTATTCGCAAGGCCTTAGAAAAGTTGGATTTCTTGGTTGTGCAAGACGCTTATGCGGATGTGGAAACCACACAGTATGCCCATATGTTCCTGCCTGCTGCGGTATGGGCAGAGAAGGAAGGCTGTTTTACCAATACAGAGCGCCGAGTAAACTTGGTGCGTCCAGTGATGCCGCCGAAGGGCAATAACAAGGCAGATTTCTGGATATTTAAAGAGTTGGCTAAGCGTTTCCCCAATGGTGAAAAAATACACTTCCCCGATACCGCCGCAGAAGCCTTTGAAGAAATGGCCGAACTGTCCAAGGGCGACGGTCGCACCTTGAACATCTCGGGCATGACCCATGAGAAACTGGAAGAGGCACGCGGCATACAGTGGCCGTTTAAGGAAGGTGTGGATGGCCTGAAGGGAGAGCCGCGTTTATATACTGACGGTGTATTCCAAACGGCCTCGGGAAAAGCAAACTTAATTGCCCTACCCTTTGTGGATAATAACGAGCGCCCGGATGAAGACTACCCTTATTGGTTAAACAGTGGTCGTGTGGTTGAGCATTTCCATACTCGCACCAAGACTGGCAAGATCGGTAACTTAAACAAGTACAGCCCGACCCCGTATATGGAGATGAACCCCGATGCGGCACGGGAGCAGGGCATTGAGCACATGAGCTATGTACGCTTAGTCTCTCGTCGTGGTGATTCGGTCGTGATGGTACAGCTGACTCAGCGTATACCTTATGACATGGTATTCATTCCATTCCACTTCTTTGACTGTGTGAACCGAGTCTCTCTGGGCTTGTTGGATCCGCACTCACGTCAGCCGGCCTTTAAGCAGTGCGCAGTGCGAGTGGAAAAAGTGGACCAGGCAGAAGCAGGCCGTTTGAACGTTGAGCGCCGTAACTTCTAGGGGAGCAAGAAATAATATGCAAAAAATGAATATATTAGAATTAACTCGCGAGCGTCTAGACAAGATCGGCCGTGATGACTCTTATAAAAACCCTAAAGACCGTGACATTTTTGATGACCGCAATGAAAATAAGGTCTACGCAGGGCTGAAAGATATTAAGGTCAAGACGGAAAACAGCTACGGCCAAAAAATTGATCTATTAGATTTGACCGAAGGCAAGTTTCCTGAAGGTCGCTCTATGTTTATCAACGAAAACCCGCGTGTAGGAGATAACCCAAACCGCAACAAGCAGCACGGCTTCCACTTTACTGCGGATAACTGCATTGGCTGTCATGCCTGTGAAGCGGCTTGCAGTGAAAAAAATGACAATCCTGCGCATTTGAGTTTCCGCTCGGTGGGTTATGTCGAGGGGGGCACATATCCTGACTACAAGCGCTTGAATATATCCATGGCTTGCAACCACTGTGATGACCCTGTTTGTTTGAAGGGCTGCCCGACTAAGGCCTATACCAAGCACGTAGAATACGGCGCCGTATTGCAAGACCCCGATACCTGTTTTGGTTGTGGTTATTGTACTTGGGTGTGCCCTTACAATGCACCACAGCTAGACCCTATTAAGGGCCAAGTTTCAAAGTGCAATATGTGCGTGGATAGATTAGAGGTTGGCTTGAAGCCTGCCTGTGTGTCTGCCTGTGTTGGTAACGCTTTGAATTTTGGTGTGATTGAAAATGTGCCGGAGAATCGTGAACAGGTGAAGACACAAATTCCAGGCTTCCCCAGCCCTGAGATTACACACCCGAATATTCGCTTCCAGCAAACACGCACCATGCCGAACGAGATGACGCGTACGGACACCATGAATGTGAAATACCACAAGCAGGAAGATGGCACTTTTAGCTCTGTGGTGGATGAGAAGCAGGGCAAGGCCAAGTATTGGAATCTGGGTAAGCTGAGTTCACGAGAAAACCCCTTGGTGGTTTTCACCCTAGGTTCACAAACCGCTATGGGTGCCTTTACCGCTTTGTTTTTGGCGAGTTTCATTAACATTCCTGGCCTAAGCGCGGTGGTTGAGAGCGTGGCTTTCATTCCCCTGTTATTGATTATGATTGCCTTGCAAACAGGTGGTCTAATTCTATCGACTATGCACTTGGGTAAGCCTATGCGCTTCTATCGCGGCTTTAACAATCTACGCTTCTCTCCTGTGAGTCGTGAAGCATTGGGGGTGGCGATGTTTCATGCGGGGCTGAGTGCGTTTACCTTCTTTAAGGTAGCGCAGATCTGGTTGGACTGGGCAATATTAGATATAGCCTGTTATGCGGCAGGTGGCTTCGCCGTTTTGTCTGCAGTATTGGGTTTATTCTTTATGTGTACCAGCTACCGCATTAAGGCACGCCCGTTCTGGAACCACTGGCAGGTATCAACTACCTTCTATGGTACTTTATTTAGCTTAGGTGGTGTCTTGATTGCCGCCGTCGCTTTGCCGATACTGTTGTTTACCGGTGGCGACTGGGCGGCCTTATTACCGGTAGTTGCCGTAATGACTATGTTGGGCCTAGTGGTGGAAGGCCTCGGTCTGATTGCTCATGCCAAGCATTTGAATGTAGAAGCGGGTGAAGGTGCGGCCTCACACTATATGCAGCAGACGATCTTTGGCAAAACCTATATTGCTAGAAATATTGCCATTGGCGTTGCTGCAGTTGTCGCCGCCAGTGCAGCGCTCATCGGTGGTGTTGCTGGATTGGTGCTGATCAGCCTATCCGCATTGCTATCTGTTGTTGCTTTATTGGCTGGTCGTGCATTGTTCTACGTACTTGTTGTGCCTACGACCATGCCCGGTGCCTTCTTCTGGAAGAACAAGGGCTTCGAGGAGCACGCTAGAGACATCGGCTTGGCAGATATGCCTCAGGTCGGTGTGGTACCTGATTTGCACTAGGCTTCTATTAGCCCACCTAATCTTAATCCTCTCCCCCCTTGGGAGAGGGGACTAACGCAGGAAGTATTATGCTTAAGAAGTTATTTCCCGGCACCAAGCCTGCTAACAGCTATCCAGAGCAGTTGCTCAGCCCAGCCGAACAGGCTAGCTTGAGCGCTGTGTTCAACGAACTCTACCAAGCGGAGCAGGAACCCCAGAAGCTGTTTGACCTATGTAAGCAACACGCGGATTTAGGCGTAATTGATGCGGTTTATTTATTGGCACTGTTTTATGAGCGTGGTGATAGCTCGGTACAGGCTTATTACCCCCAGGCGATAGAGTGCTATAAGCGTTGCGCCGAGTATAAAGATGAGAATGGTCAGGGCCACGCTCAGGCGCAATACAATCTGGCTTTAATCTATGCTCAGGATAAATTTGGTGAAAGCAACTTTGCCCTAGCCTATGGCTATTTCCAAGCGGCGGCAGAGCAGGGTGTCGTTGAAGCGCAGTACAATTTAGCGTGTATGTGTGATGACGGCTTAGGTTGCCCTGTCGACAAGGCTAAGGCTTTTCGTTGGTATGAAAAAGCGGCCAAGCAAGGTTTTGCTAGAGCGGCACACAATATTGGCCAGCTGTATCAGCATGGCGAGGGTGTGAAGAAAGACTTGCTACAAGCCTATGCCTGGGTTTTGTTGGCGGCTAAGCAGGGTGTACCGGAGGCGCAGGAAGCTGAGCCGGCGATGACGGCCTCATTGGATAAGGAGCAGCTGCTAATGGGTAAAAAGTTACTCGATGACTTAATTAACGTCACCTTAGTTCAGCAGCCCGTCGCCTAATCTGCACTGGCTCGCAAGCCTTCTCATGCAGAAACCCGTACACTAAGCCCATGGCCGAATTAATAGATCAGTTCTCACGCAAGATTGACTACCTACGTTTGTCGGTAACGGATCGCTGTGACCTGCGTTGTAGTTACTGTCTGCCGGAAAAATTCCATGATTTTTCAGAGCCTGATAACTGGTTAACATTTGATGAGATTAGCCGTGTGGTTGGCGCATTCAGCCGTATGGGAGTTAGCAAGGTGCGAGTCACGGGAGGCGAGCCTCTGTTGCGCTATAAACTGCCTAATTTAATTGAGCAGTTGCATGCCCTGCCCGATGTAGAAGACTTATCCCTAAGCACCAATGCCACACGTTTAGTCGCGAATGCGGATAGGCTGAAACAGGCGGGTGTGAGCCGTATTAATGTGAGCTTGGATAGTTTGCAGCCCGAACGCTTTGCGCGACTGACTAAAGGTAGTTTAGATAAAGTATTGGCGGGCTTGATGGCTGCGAAGGCGGCGGGCTTCCACCCTGTGAAGATAAATATGGTGGTGATGCAGGGTGTGAATGATGATGAAGTTGAAGACATGATCGATTTCTGCATACAGCACGATTTCACCCTGCGCTTTATCGAGGTTATGCCCATGGGCGATACGGGCCGTGACGCTGCTCAGCAGTACATCAGCCTGCAAGACGTCAAGGCGCGCATCGCACAGCGCTATGAGCTGATTCCCGGCGTGATGCCCGGAGGCGGCCCCGCGCGCTATGTGCAAGTGGCGGGTACCAATTTGCGCATTGGTTTTATCACTCCCATCTCACAACACTTCTGCGAAACATGTAACCGTGTGCGTCTATCTGCTGAGGGTACGTTGTATATGTGCTTAGGCCAGGAGCACCGATTTGAATTGCGCCCGTTACTGCGTGCTGGCATATCCGATAGGGATCTAGAGCAGGCTATCCGCACCGCTATAGACCTAAAGCCTGAAAAGCATGAATTTAAAGAGCGGCCTGAAAAGGTGCTGCGTTTTATGGCTAAACTGGGTGGCTAGCCACAGTATTGAAGTTTTATGGATTTAAGTCAGTATTCTTTATTTTTATTCCCCGCCTTAATCCTTGCAGCAATACTCTATTCTTCTGTTGGTCACGGTGGTGCCTCAGGCTATATGGCTGTGATGGCCTTATTCGGGCTGGTTCCAGAACCTATGCGTCCCGCTGCCCTGTGTATGAATATCGCGGTAACAAGTTGGGTTTTATTCAGGCACAAAGAGTCCTTCAGCGACCTACTGTAGTTTTCCGTGCTGATTCTAGTGGCCATCCCCGCCGCCCTTGTGGGGGGAGCTTGGCAAATAGATTCACAGGCCTATAAGTTGCTCGTTGGCCTTGTATTACTCCTGTCTGCCTGCGTATGTTTTTACCGGCAGCGACTAATGTAAAGGCTCGTAAAACTAATACGCCACTGTTGATTGTTGCCGGGTTAGCTCTTGGCTTGTTAGCAGGTTTGACCGGAGTAGGTGGAGGCATATTCTTAAGCCCCCTTTTGGTTGTGTTGGGTTGGTGTAGTATTAAAAAACTATCGTACCAGTTGCGGCATTTATTTGTTTAAACTCAATCTCGGGCTTGGCGGGCTTTATCTACCGGGGTGGGGGCATACCGGATACCACGTCGGTGTTAGTTGCCCTGGCATTTGTGGAGGGGCTTGTTGGGCACGGAAATCAGTTTGCGTAACAAGTGGGTGCTATCTCGATTATTGGGCTTGGTTCTATTGGTTGCCGCAGTAAAAATGATGGTATTAGGCTTAGCCTAGGAACAGGCCTAAGTTGCAATCCACTCTTTATGGGGGGGGGGGATTTTTAGCCCATACACGCTCTTAGGTAAAGGCCTTGTTCGTGCTTGAAGTTTTCCTTGTTAAGTTTTAGTGTTGTTGACTGCACCTTGTGCGCAGGGCTAAATCATTACAAATATAATAAGGATTATCCGTGAATAAAAATAAGACGACTCCTCCCGTACCCTCTCTTCCCCAGAACTTAAATCCTGAGCAGCAAGCTAAGCGAGCCTTTGATCTTTCACTAGCAAAAACTAGTTATAACTATATGTTTAGTTATATGGAACCGCTCTCTCTAGCGGCATCTGTGCCCAAGGATGAGGGCTTTACCTTGGATTATGAGGCGAAGGTGGTGAAGGTGTTTTTGCCATTGCTAGGTAATTTTACCGAGGTTGTAATTTCCCTGTTAGAAAAGGAAATTGAAGGGGATTTGCCCGGTGAGACGATGGACTCGATTAAGGCTGTGGAAGCGGCTTATGACAAGCTCAAAGAAGATTTGGGTAGCTTTAATTTTGTGCGAGAGTTTAAAGAGCTAGTAGATCTGATGCAGGCTCTAGTTGAAGCGCCTAAAGATATAGAAAAAGCGATCAAAGGGGTTGAACGCTTGCCTAGGGACTTGGCAAAAATGGTGGAGGGTTTGGCCGCCGTATTTAAGGAGTTTGAAAAAGAGGGCTTTACCGCTTTCTTGAAAAATACCGCCTACTATATGTTGGAGACATCTCATGGCCGCAACTATCTAGAGACTCATCAGCTGGCTGATTATGAGGACGTATTTGATAGTCTGCCTCTGCCCGATGTGCTGACGATCCCACTACAAGACTGGATGGGCGATATAGCGCAGAAAGATATTTGTCAGCAGGACTGGTACTTTGGCTATATGCAAATTGCTGGTTTTAATACGACCAACCTGAAGGCAGTGAAAACACAGTTAGGCTCTGCATCGGGTGCCCTGTTGCTAAATCGTTTGTTAGAAAAGATGCCGCTCACCGATGAAGTTTTGCAGAGCGTCAGCGGAGATAGTGCGTTAACACTACAGTCTGCGGCTGAACAGGGGCTGTTATATGTTTGCGATTACTCCATGTTTGAGGGCTTGGAAGGAGGGAAGTTACACGAGTTACAGCGTTATCCTGTAGCTCCTATCGCGCTGTTTTACTGGAACGCGTCTCCCCCTGAGGGCTATCCACCGGGGGGGGCGCTGCAGCCTGTGGCGATTCAGCTAGGCCAACAGTACGATGCTGAGACTACGCCTATATTCACTCCCAACGATGAGACGGGTAATAATGACGCCAGTGGTGCGAAGTGGAAGTTGGCTAAAATTATGGTGCAGAATACCTGTACCATTGAACATGAAACGGTTGCTCACTTAGGCGCGTGCCACTTGGTGATTGAACCAATGATTGTGGCAGCGCATAGGCAGCTGCCAGCAGAGCACCCCTTACTGGTCTTGCTGACACCGCATTTTCGATTCACTTTGCAAATTAATGATGGGGCCTTTCATAGCTTGGTTGTACCAGGGGGAGTAGTGGCGTCGGTGATTTCAACCAGCTTCCCGAGTACGGCGGAATTGCTGGTCAATGCCTTCGACGTGTGGAAGTTTGACGAGCAGTTCCCCGATCGCTTATTTGAGAGCCGAGGAGTGGCCGCTGGACAGTTACCGAGCTTCCCCTTTCGCGAAGATACATTGGAGCTATGGAGCTCAATTAAAACCTTTGTGGCGGACTATTTAGGCCTGTATTACAGTGGTGATGCTGCTGTCGTAGAGGACTACGAGCTGCAGAAGTGGGTAAATGAAATGGTCAACCAGAAATATGCTGCGGTGAAGGGCATGGACGGCTTGGTGGAGACGGGGAATATAGATAGCCCCTATGCGATAAATAGCTTGGACTATTTGATTGACGTGGTCTCTTTGATCATCTACACCGCTAGCGCTCAGCACGCCTCAGTGAACTATGCTCAATATCCGCTGATGTCTTATATTCCTGCAGCAAGTGGTACACTTTACGACACTCCTCCCAGTGCCAGTACAGAATTAGAGCAGGAAGATATAGTCAAGTGGCTGCCGCCTTTAGATGTAGCACTCTATCAAACCTCCTTTGCCTATCTGTTAACCGGGGTGCAGTTTGACACCTTGGGTTACTATAGTGATAACCCTAGAGACTCTTACTTTGCCGATGTGCGTGTGCCTCCTCTTGTTGCCAAGTTCCAGATGAACTTGAATAAGGCGGAAATAGACATTAGCCATCGTAATCAATCTCGCCCCTTCCCGTATGTATTTCAATTGCCTTCTATGGTGCCGAACAGTATTAGCATATAAGTGGTTGCGCCACAGCAATGCTGTGGCGCAAAAATTTTCTTACCATTGTTTATGGATATAGCTAAATAAGAAAATTAAAGGTAGAAAGCGCACAAAGGTGATTAGACCTCGACTAGTAATTTAGCTACTATGTGGAGGTCTTATACAGTGCCATTGACGGCTAATAACAAAGGGATGAATAAGACGACATAAAAAGAAGTGAGGGCTATTCGTGGTGAAATATTTCAATCAGATTTTATTGCTTATATGCTTGATTTTTTGCTTCTCCTGTCCCGCTTTCTCCTCTAGTGAATTAGCTCCTATTGATCTATCTAGCCATTTAAGTGGTGAATCTACGGTCGATCAATATCAGTACTATGTACAAGGTTTCACCGAAAGGCTGAAGCTAAAAGATGTGCTGCAAATAAAAGACTGGATTAATCCAAAGTTGGGTGAGGTCACCCACGGTTTTTCTGATTCACCATCGTGGATGAAGTTTCGCCTGGCTAACCCTACGGATAAACTTAAGGATATTATTCTTGAATATGTGGACGCGTCGGCTGAAACCATTGATGTGTATTATCGCAAGCAGGATTCTGGCCTGCATTTCCAACATCTTAATTTTACTTTCAATAAGTCTATCGATGAGCGGCCTGTAGCATTTTATCGCCCTGCGTTTCCTCTGCATGTTCCGGCACATGAGACTTATGAGGTATACGTTCGCATATTTCAAGGCAATGACTTTCCTATGCATAGTTTTACTTCTATGCGTATATGGGATGAAGCGTCATTCTATAGAGCTGGCCACAAGGAAATGGTTTTGCTGATTATTTTGCTATGCACTGAAATTTTCATGGGGATAGCCACGCTGATTGCTTTTTCAGCGACACGCGATAGCTTATTTTTATACTATGCGGCCTTTGCTTTCTCCGGTGTTTTACTGTTCTCTGGCTTGAGCGGTATATGGAGCTACTTCATTGTTGACAGTGGTTTTGAGCTGTGGATGGTGGTGTTCCAGATCAGTATATGCCAGATTGCTGCTATCTTATTTGTAAGACGCTTCTTGAACATTAAACAGCACCTCCCCTGGGTAGACTCCTTACTGCTGGCTATGGTGTGGATGGACATTATAGGCATCATATTAAATTTGTCAGGTTCACCGTATTTTGCTCGAATCATTATCGACTACACCGCCTTTGCCTATTTATTCCTATTACCCGTAGGCCTGAATGCACATCGAAAAGGTGTGCCCCATGCGCTGTTATTTACCAGTAGTTGGATCGTGTTTATATTGGGCATGGCCTTTGCCTCACTGAGGTATAGGGGTTATATAGCAGACTCCTTCTGGACTGAGTGGCTGATTTATTTTGGAGGCTTTATTGAGGCTTTCTTATTGACCACGGTAATGGCTCTACGCATGCGAGATCTGTTCAGAGAGAAACAGGCGATGGAGGATAATCACCGTATATTTTTAGAAAACTCTGCAGATGAATTGACTAAGAAGGTCCATGAGCAAACAAAACTGCTGCAGCATGCTAAGGATGCGGCTGAAGAAGAAGCGCGTACGGATATGCTCACTGGCCTGACTAACCGACGTTCATTTTTTGAGTTGGCCGAACGTTTTATTGAGCGAGCCAAGCGTTCTAAGAATGAAAGCTTATATCTCTTAACTATCGACATAGATAAGTTCAAGGTGGTCAATGATACCTACGGGCATGCAGCGGGTGACGCTGTCTTGGTAGAAGTTGCACATACCATTGAACGGGTTACACGCAGTGTAGACTTGGTAACACGTCTGGGCGGTGAAGAGTTCGCCGTGGTGATGGAGAGCGATAGCCTAGGAGGGGTGGATGAGTTCTGTGAGCGTCTGCGCTTAGAGATAGCACAGTTACAAGTTCGTTTCGGTGGTAACACAATTCCAGTGACCGTATCCATTGGTGTCGCGAGTTGGGCGGAGGGGATGCCTTGGCATGTATTTATGCAGACATCGGATAAGGCTCTGTATAAAGCCAAAAGCCAAGGGCGGAACTGTGTTGTGTATGGTTAATAGCGAGGCCGTTAGTTTTTTAGAGGGCCAACGGCCTCGAACAATAATTTATTGAAGTAGCTCTTTCTCTACTTGTTCAATACTAGTATGACGCACGTCCTTGCCCTTAACCATAAAAATTACATATTCACAGATATTACTGGCGTGATCACCAATGCGCTCGAGGGCTCGGGCACACCACATAACTTCGAGTATTGGCTTAATAGTACGAGGGTCTTCCATCATATGCGTGACCAGTTGGCGCATCAGGGATTCAAATTCATTATCGATCTTTGAATCTTCACTTGCTACTTTGATGGCGGCTTCTACGTCCATACGGGCAAAGGAGTCTAGGGCATCGTGCAGCATTTTGCTCACATGTTCACCTAGGTGGCGCAGACTAGAGAAGTAGTCATCGTTGTGGCTGATGTTGCCTAGTTTAACGGAAAGGCTACCAATTTTCTCAGCTTCATCACCAATACGTTCTAGGTCGGTAATCACCTTGATCATCGTAATGACAAAACGCAGGTCGCTGGCGGTCGGCTGGCGTAGGGCAATAATGCGATTGCACTCTTCATCGACCTCAACTTCAAAGGCATTAACTTTGTAGTCCAAGCCTGCTACTTTCTTGCCGAGCTCTGTATCGCTTTCTACCAAGGCTTGCGTTGCATCTTTAACCTGAGCCTCAACCAAGCCGCCCATGCTCAGTACCTTGTGGTGAACTTCTTCTAGTTCGTTCTGGAATTGCTGTGACGTGTGACCGCCAATACCCATTTTATTTCCGTTCATTTTATTCCCCTTAACCGAAACGACCGGTGATGTAATCTTCAGTCAATTGATGCGTTGGATTGGTAAACACATCGGATGTCTTGCCGACTTCAATCAGCTTGCCTAAATGGAAGTAGGCGGTACGCTGTGAAACACGTGCCGCTTGCTGCATGGAGTGGGTGACAATAGCGATAGTGAAGTTTTCACGCAGCTCGTCGATCAGCTCTTCGATCTTCGCCGTGGCGATGGGGTCTAGTGCGGAGCAAGGCTCATCCATTAGAATAACTTCAGGACTCACAGCGATGGCTCTAGCAATGCATAGGCGTTGCTGCTGACCGCCAGACATACCCGTGCCGGGTGCATCAAGGCGATCTTTTACTTCATCCCAGAGGCTGGCTTTGCGTAAGCTGGTTTCCACAATTTCATCGAGTTCAGCTTTGTTACTGACTAGGCCGTGAATACGCGGCCCGTAGGCGACATTATCATAAATAGACTTAGGGAATGGGTTCGGCTTCTGGAACACCATGCCGACACGGGCGCGCAAGGCAACGACATCTAGGTTTGTATCATAGATATCTTGGCCGTCCAATTTAATCGTCCCTTCTACGCGGCAGATGTCGATGGTGTCATTCATGCGGTTCAATGTACGCAAGAAGGTCGACTTGCCACAGCCAGAGGGGCCGATCATGGAGATCACTTCATTACTGCCCACATCTAGTGAGATATTTTGAATGGCTTGCTTATCTGCATAAAAAACATTCATATCACGGATAGACATTTTCGGATTTTCTACCGTGGGTGTGCCTACTGTTGTATATATTTCCTGTTGTTCCACGCTGTTACCTGTATTCGTTAATGTGTTCATAAATATTAATGGTGAGTATGCAACGATTTACCAGCGCCGCTCAAATTTCTTGCGTAATAGTACTGCGAGTGAATTCATAAACACTAGGAAGCAAAGCAGCACGATAATGGCTGCTGAGGTGCGCTCTACAAAGCCACGTTCAGGGCTGTCCGACCATTGAAAAATTTGCATCGGCAGCACGGTTGATGGGTCGACAATACCCTGAGGGGCGTCGACGATGAAGGCGGCCATACCAATCATTAATAACGGTGCTGTCTCACCCAGGGCTTGAGCCATGCCAATGATGGTGCCGGTGAGCATGCCGGGCATCGCTAATGGCAGTACGTGGTGGGTAACGACTTGCATGGGTGATGCGCCCATGCCAATGGCGGCCTCTCGAATAGAGGGAGGCACGGATTTTAGTGCCGCGCGAGCGGAGATAATAATAGTGGGTAGAGTCATGAGTGTAAGCACCATACCGCCAACGAGGGGGGTAGAGCGGGGTAGACCAAAGAAACCTAATAGTACCGCCAAACCAAGCAGGCCAAAGATGATGGAAGGAACAGCAGCGAGGTTATTGATGTTCACTTCGATGAGGTCGGTCCAACGGTTTTGCTTGGCAAACTCTTCTAAGTAGACGGCTGCAGCCACGCCGATAGGGAAGGACAGTAGCAGAGTGACCATCAGGGTGTAGAAGGAGCCCTTTACCGCGCCCCATATACCCGCTAACTCCGGCTCGCGGGAGTCACCGTGGGTGAAGAAGACGGTGTTGAATTTCAGTTTAAGATTGCCAGCGGCTTCCAGTGTGTCAATCCATACAAGCTGAAAGTCTTTAATGCGACGGTCATCTTCGGGAAGCTCACGATTAATGTGGCCCTTCATATAGGCGTCTATGTCATCGTCGGCGAGCACCCATACGGTTTTTGTTTTACCAAGCAGGCTGGGATCTTCTTCAAGCAAGTTACGCAGCTGGATATCAACACCAGAGCTAATCAGTTGGTTGCGCGCACGTTTTTGCTTACGCCCAGACACTTCTGGGAAAAGTTTAGCGAGTGCATCTCGTGCTAAGCCGGTGAAGTCTGCTTCGAGCATTTCATCTTCGTTATTAACGTTGGTGATTTCTAGCTCATCCGCATCGTAGAAAATCTCTAGCTGGATTTCGGACTGTTGGAATGCGGTATAGCCATTACTAATAATGGTACTGAATAGCAGCAACAAAAAGGCAATACCAAAGCCGATAGAAATCAGCCCCAGTGCTTTGAAACGCTTTTCTTTGGCGTAACGCTTAGCTAGATTGGCTTCGATGATCTTAAAGCTACTGCGCTGGCTTTTATCTGAATTCATATTTTGATCAGTCATATTGTTCACGGTATTTACGCACCACACGCAGGGCGACGATATTTAGAATAAGGGTGGTTACAAACAGCATTAAGCCCAGCGCAAAAACTACTAGGGTTTTGGCGCTGTCAAATTCTTGATCGCCGGCTAACAAGGTCACCATTTGCACGGTGACGGTGGTCACAGCTTCTAAAGGGTTGATAGTGAGCTTTGCGGATAGGCCCGCAGCCATCACTACAATCATTGTCTCACCAATGGCACGAGATGCGGCTAATAGCACGCCACCCATAATGCCCGGCAGCGCTGCTGGTAAAATGACTTGGTGAATAGTTTCGGACTTTGTCGCCCCTAGGCCGTAGGATCCGTCACGTAGGGATTGCGGTACGGCGTTGATCACATCGTCGGAAAGCGAGGAAACAAAGGGGATGATCATCATGCCCATCACAAAGCCCGCGGCCAGTGCACTCTCTGAAGAGACGGCGATGTCGAAAATGCCTTCACCGGTATTACGTATAAAAGGTGCAACTGTTAGAGCAGCAAAAAAGCCGTATACCACGGTAGGCACACCAGCAAGTATTTCTAGAGCAGGTTTGGCAACTGCTCGGAAGTTGTTATCTGCATATTCAGAAAGGTAGATGGCTGACATCAGTCCCACGGGTACTGCGATGATGAGGGCAATAGCTGAAATCAGCAACGTGCCTACAAATAAGGGGATAGCTCCAAAGGATCCGCTTTGCGGACTCCAGTGGGTGCCAAACATGAATTTCCAGAAAGGAATTTCGCGGTAAAACTGAATAGATTCAAACAGCACCGATAGCACAATGCCGATGGTAGTCAAAATGGCTAGGCTGGCGCAGGCCACTAGGAAGACGCGAACTACCTTTTCTACTTTGTCTCTAGCCCTGAAGTCGGGGCTAACCTTTTTCCAAGCAAACAAAGTACCCAGAATGGCGAAGGCAAAGGTCAATACCGCCAACGCCATCGAGCTAATATTCTTCAGGCGAGAATAGTGCTCGGCGGCGGCCTTAACTCCATCTGAATCGTCGGTGACGACAGCGCCGGCCGCATAGTTCTTGATGTTATTAATACTCAACTGTAGCTCGGCGTCACTCATGCTTTGGTAGTGCGCCGGCATGTCCTTGGCTAGTAAGCTGCTAAGAATGGGGTTTTCAAAAAAGGTCCACGCGGCCAGGATGACCACCGCAGGGATGCCGCACCACAAAACGGCCCAAGTGCCATAGTAAGAGGGCAGTGAGTGTAAAGACTTGATGCCGCCGGTGTTGCGTGACAGGTCCACCGCGCGTTTATAACCGAAGTAGTAGCCTGCTATACACAGGGCTACAACAAAAATGAATAAAGTAGAGGCTTGCATGAGTATCTCTGCTGTTCCCTAGGGGTTGTAAAAGGTTTTTGCGCGAGCCTGTTGTGGCCAAACTCCTGCAAAAAGCTTTTTATAAATTTATTAAAAATGACAAAAGAGGCTGGTTAACAGCCCCTTTTGTCGATTGAGATAATAGTTTAAATCTCAATCATTTACAGCGCTAGATTCTGCATAGACTTGGCGGCTTTAGCCATTTCTTTATGAGCAGCCTTGTCTAGAGGAATCAAGCCCTTGTCAGTCAAGTAGCCTTCTGCACCAGATGCCTTCTTGTTTACGAATGCCTTAACAAACTCAGCAATGCCAGGGATCTTGCCAACGTGAGCGTTTTTAACGTAGAAGTACAGTGGGCGAGAGATTTTGTAGTCACCTTCTGCAATGCTGTCAAAAGTGGGAGCATTACCGTTAACCTTAGAGCCCTGTACTTTATCCGCATTCTGATCTAGGAAAGAGAAGCCAAATACGCCAAGTGCATTAGGGTTAGCTTCTAGCTTCTGTACGATTAGGTTGTCGTTCTCACCCGCTTCGATGTATGCGCCGTCTTCACGAATGGTGCGGCACTGCTTCTTGTACAGCTTCTTGTCCTGCTTCTTAACAGCCTTTAACCAAGGGAAAGTCTTACAACCGCCTTCGATGGCTAGCTCGTTAAATGCGTCGCGAGTACCAGAAGTGGGTGGTGGTCCCAGTACTTCGATCTTGGTGGCTGGCAACTTACTGTTTACTTGATCCCAAGTCTTGTAGAAGTTAGGCACTAGCTTCTCAGAGCCGTCTTTAGCTGGAACATGCTCAGCCAATGCCAAGTAGATGTCGCGTAGGCTTAGTTCGAACTGCTGAGCCTTCTTAGAGTTAGCGAGAGCAATACCGTCATAACCGATTAATACTTCAGTGATGTCGTTAACGCCGTTAGCGTGACACTTCTTGAACTCTTTCATCTTGATGCGACGAGAAGCGTTAGTTACGTCAGGAGTGCCTTCTCCCAAGCCCTTACAGAATAGCTTCATGCCGCCACCAGAACCGGTAGATTCAATTTTAGGGGTCTTAAATTTAGTGGTTTTACCAAATTTTTCAGCAACAACGGTTGCAAAAGGGTAAACCGTAGAAGAGCCGACAATTTCAATGTGGTCGCGTGCTAATACTGCCTGGGACAGGGTAGAGATTGCTAGTGCGGCAGATGCCAAAAGTACAGTCTTGTTCATTTTCAAATACCTGTGTAGTTAAACATAAGCTCAAGTGCCGCTCGGGCTAAGCCCAAATACTCGACCGGGGCCTACCCCGTGCAACACTTTAAGTGCGAGCATTGTTGCCTAGAACGGTGACGAGAATATTAAACTTATATGACATCTTTGTGACAGGGGTTAAGTGATTGAGTTTAAAGGGAAATTGCAGGCGAATTCTGAGCCTTTGCCTAGGCTGCTGGTGATTTTTAGGGTTCCGCCGTGGCTTTGCATGATGTGTTTGGCGATGGCAAGGCCTAGTCCGGTTCCCCGTCCGCTCATGGCTTTGTCTTGGCTGCGTTCGCGCCCAGGTTGAACCCGGTAGAAACGCTCAGTTAGGCGGCTGAGGTGGTGTGCAGGAATGCCGGGGCCGCTATCTTGAACGCGCAAAGCGGCAGACTTGCCTTCGCGTTGCCAGCTGATATTGATCTGGCAGCCTGCGGGGGTGTGAGAGACCGCATTGAAAATGAGGTTGGAGAAGGCGCTGAAAATATCTTGATAGACCCCTTCTATTTGCATATCTGCATCGGCATCAAGCTCTATATTGTGTGGTGCTTGGGGATGGCTCTGTTCACTTAAGTGTAGTGCGTCTTCCACAATGCTAATGAGCATGGGGGCGACGAGTACCGTTTCTCGCTGCTCACTATTACCGTTATCTAGGCGCGACAGTGTCAACAGGTCATCGACTAAGCTGCGCATGCGGATAGTCTGTTCTGATACGGATTTGATTAAGGGCTTGAGTTCCGCGTCTATGGCGGAGTCGTCTTCGAGCAGTTCCATGTATCCCGTCATGACGGTAAGCGGGGTCTTGAGTTCGTGTGAGGCATTGGAGACAAAGTCGCGGCGCATTTCGTCTGCTAGGATTAAGTCAGAAATATCACGTGCGGTAATGAGGCGTTCTCCATCGCGGTATGGCGCAACACGCACATTGAGGTGGTGATCTTCTAGTTTGGGCGACAGCATGTTAAAGCTACTGTTAGTATCGCAGTCTTGGATAAATTGATTAAATTTAGGGTTGCGCACCAGGTTAGCCAGGCGCACGCCCAGGTCGCCTGGGTTACGAATGCCTAGGAATCGTTCTGCGGCAACATTGGCCCAAAGAATCTCCCCGTGAGTTCCTGTGATGACAGTTGCATCTGGTGTGGCTTGTGCGGTTTCTTCGAAGCGCTGTATCAGTTGTTCTTGACGTTGCCGAGTTCTCTGGTGAAGTTTGTGTAAGCGAAAGATGTGGTTGATTAAGTCGCTCCACAGACCGAAGGCAACAGGTGCGCCCTCTTCACCTGTCTTGCTGTGTAGCCAGGCTTCGACGCGGCGCAGCTGTGCAAGGTGCCACGCTAAGTAAAACGAAATACAGATTAGGAAGCTGATCGCCCAGTAGCCTGAAATTATTCCTATTGCGCAGGCGAGCAATAGTACACAGGCCAAACGCCATTTTTCACTTGCCCAGCCATTGGAAAACATAGTTATAGTCCTGTGGTGGTGGGGAGAGGGCTTGGTACTGGATTATGCAGAAAAACGATAGCCAGCACCACGTACCGTTTGTAGCATTTTATCACAGCCAGTAGGTGCGAGTGCTTTGCGTAGGCGCAGTACGTGCACATCTATTGTCCTTTCTTCTACATAGGCATTGTGCCCCCAGACATGGTCAAGAAGTTGGGTTCTGCTGTAGACTCGGTCTGTATTTTCCATCATGAACTGGAGTAATTTGTACTCTGTGGGGCCGAGGTCAATATTGTTTCCCGCAAAACTGACGCGGTGAGAGTCTATATCCATGGTCAGTTCGCCTGTTTGCAAAAGCTTGGTATCTGATTTTCCACTGCGACGCAGGACTGAACGGATGCGCGCCATCAGCTCACGGGGGGAAAACGGCTTGCAAATATAGTCATCAGCACCAGCGTCTAGCCCTGTAATTTTATCATCTTCTTCAGAACGCGCAGTTAGCATGATGACGGGTACATCTTGCAAGCGTTTATCTTGTTTAATGTGGCGAATGAAGTCCACGCCGCTCATGCCGGGTAACATCCAGTCGACCAGCATAACGTCAGGAATTTGGTTTTCTAGCCATATTTCCGCTTCTCTTGTAGAAGATGCGTCAAGGCATTCATGGCCCTCGCGGCGCAGAGCAAAGCCAATCATTTCTCGTATTGCTTGCTCGTCTTCGATGACTAGTATCTTCTTGGCGCTCATTTCTATAACTCTTTCGTCGTTTTGTGGAGCTCATTAAACAGTGTATTTATGACAATAGGATTACAGTCTGTCATAAATGAATGCGAGTGGCTCATCTAAACGCCGAGTTGTATTTTTTCCTGCACCTCTTGTTCAGAAGCAATACTGATGCCTAAGTCTTGTAGCAAGCCATCTTTGATATCGTAGATGACGCCATTTACTGAGATTTCTTGGCCAGATTGCCAAGCGTCTTGCATGATTGTTGTTCGGCAGACATTGCGGACTTGTTCAAAGACATTCAGTTCGCATAGGCGGTCAGCGCGGGCTTGGTCATCTGTTAAGCCATCAATCTCAGCTTGATTGCGTTTGTAAATATCCCGTACATTGCGCAGCCAGTTATCGACTAGGCCATTTTTCTGGTTGTGTAGGGCGGCAATCACGCCACCACAGCCGTAGTGACCGCAGACAAGAATATGCTTAACTTTAAGGGCCTTAACCGCGTATTCGATCACTGACAGGCAGTTGATATCGGTTTGTATCACTTGATTGGCTACATTGCGGTGAACGAAAATATCCCCTGGCAGAAGGCCGACAATAGTGTTGGCCGGTACTCGGCTATCGGAGCAGCCTATCCACAAATACTCAGGATGTTGTTGTTCACTGAGTTGTTGGAAAAAGCCCGGTTGCTCTTGCTCTACCTTTTCTACCCAACGGCGGTTGTTTTGAAGTAGGGAATCGATTTCTTTCATTTTGCTTATGCCACAGTTTTTAATAGAGGTATTTTATGTCAGAAAGAGGGTGAGAATATACTACTAATATAGAATTTTACGGAGCATAAGAGGTAGCTGTCAGAACGGCGTTTAATGAAAGAACGTCTTAATGGGGTGGTAACACCGCGCATAACGGATAATCTGTAGCGGGCTTATTCAGCATTTGGTGCGCCGCTTTGCATGCGCATGCCCTCCGTACCTTTTTCATATAACAAAATGGTATATAACGCCAGTTTGGATTAGTTATTGGGTGATGGATATGTGAGGCTTTTCGCTTGTAAGGGGCTCGCCCAGCCTAAAGGGAGCCGTCTATATATATTTAGAAGTTATAGGCTTGTAAATGTGTATCCACACATAAGTTAAATGATTAGCAAGAATCGCTTGATTATTATGGTCAATAGTAGGGACGTTACGAGCTCAATTAGCTAAATAAGCTCGGCCCAAAGCGGTTTGTACGCACTTGGTTTACGCCTTGTTCTTAGCGGGTAGGGCTTTATACAGAATAAGGTAGCCGACAAGCCCTGATGTTATGGACCCCAGAATAATGCCGATACGCTCATCAAATAGTGTGCTTACGTTGGCCTGCTCAAAGGCGAGGGATCCTATAAACAGGCTCATAGTAAAGCCAATTCCACACAATACGGCGGTGCCGTATAAGCTTAGCCAGCTGACACCTTGGGGCAGTTGAGTGATTTTTAGTTTAATGAAAAGGGCGCAGATAGAAAAAATACCTAATTGCTTACCAAGGAATAGGCCGAGGGTAATGCCAACAGGGACACTGTGGAATACTTGTTCGCTACCTACGCCACTGAGGCTTATGCCTGCGTTGGCAAAGGCGAATAAGGGTAGTACAAAGAAGGCGACCAAGGGCTGTAAATCTTGCTCCAGTAATTTCAAGGGAGACTCTCCAGGCTTTGCCTGTGAGCGCATAGGGATGAACACTGCGAGTATTAAGCCCGATAGAGTGGCGTGTACCCCTGACTTTAGGGTGGCTACCCACATAACAATTCCGAATAAAATGTACGGGCTGTTAGCGGTGACATTGCGCCGATTTAATAGGGTCAGAACGGGCAGGCAGCACACAACGACAACCAGGGCAGTGATGGATATTTCAGAGGTGTAAAATAGAGCGATAATAGTGATGGCACCAATGTCATCAAAAATGGCTAGTGAAGTGAGAAACACCTTCATAGAGGTGGGTACTCGGGAGCCTAATAGACTGAGTATACCTAGGGCGAAGGCAATGTCGGTCGCTGCAGGGATCGCCCAGCCCCGGACGGCTACTGGGTCGTGTTGATTAAAATAATAATAAATGAGTGCAGGGACGACCATTCCACCAATGGCGCCGACGCCAGGTAAAATGATATTGCTGCGGTTGGCAAATTGCCCTTCGATGAACTCTCGTTTGAGTTCTAAGCCGATTAGGAAAAAGAAAATAGCCATTAGGCCATCGTTAATCCACAGTAATAAGGGCTTGGCTATCTCGAGGTTGCTGACCTTGACTTCTAAGGGGGTGGCTAGAAAAATCTCGTATAAGCCCTTCAATGGGCTGTTGGCCATAATAATAGCGAGTATCGATGCGGCTATTAATAGCAGCCCGCCAGTGGACTCAGATTTAAAGAAGCGGCTTAATAGTTTGTCAGGCTTTGTCGGCATAGACAATGAAACTAAACTATAGGTGCTGGCTTGGCAATGCCGAGTTGTCAGTAAGGTCTATTTTTTTAGGCCTTGTAGTTGGTGGCCGGTACTATGCACTTTTATTAATATACAGTAGCATTCAAAAAGGATAGGAGGGGGTGACTTCCCCCGTTTATCTGAATGAAATATAAAAACCAAGGAACACACATGCCATTAAGCGGCCAAAAAATTGCCATCCCCGAAACTCGCCAGTTGGATACTTTGGCGCGCCTACTGGAAAAAAAGGGCGCAGATATATTGCGTTGCCCTTTGGTTGGCATTCACGATGCCCCCGATGAAGCTAGGACACTGGCTTGGTTAAAGGGCTTTATTGCTCTGCCTGCGGACGACTTGATCATTTTGACGGGTGAGGGCCTTCGTCGCTTGAGCGCCCTCGCTGAACGCCATGACTTGCTGGATGACTGGAAGGCGGCCTTGGCAAAAACACGCAAAATTGCCCGTGGTCCAAAGCCGGGTAAAGCACTGCGTGAGCTGGGCTTGCGCAGCGACTTGTTGGGTGAGCAGCCGACTACCGATGGTATTATTGCTAGCTTGGAGCATATTGACCTGGCGGGTCGCAAGGTGGCTGTTCAGCTGTATGGTGAAGATCCTAACGATAAGTTGATGGGGTACTTGGCTGATCGCGAGCTAGACGTTAGCACTGTGGCTCCCTATGTGTATGCCAGCGAGGTGGAGAGTGAGTCGGTAGAGTCCTTGATTAAGATCATGGCGGCGGGGGATGTGGATATGATCTGCTTCACTTCTCAGCCCCAGTTGAAGCGCTTGCAAAGCGTGGCGCGCAAGACGCAAATGGAAAGTACCTTGGAGCAGGCGTTGTTGAATACACATATCGCTGCGGTAGGTCCTGTTATGGGTGACTTGTTACGCTCTCAGGGTTATAAGGTAGCGGTGCAGCCCCAGAATAGCTTTTTTATGGGGGATTTGGTGGCGGCAATTGTTGAGAGTATTCGTCCTAGCTAGTGTGGTTTGATATAGTGCCTAGCACTCGCCCCTAGAGGTGAGGTGCTTAGAATAATGAGATAGGGCCGACTATGGCGTCCAGCCGCAGTAACATTGCTAAGTGTCTTTACCCAGTTGACCTACTGGGCCAAACGGTTATGCGTCATGTTTACCTGTTAATAGAATTTTTCGAGCTGACTTTTTTATCGCTACGTTCTGTTTGGTATGAGCGGCCTAACTATTCGCGCTCTATTCTAGGCGAAGTGTTGCAACAGATTTACTTTATTGGTTGGCTAGGAATGCCGATTATCTTTGCCTTGAGCTTAGTGACGGGAGCCGCGGCTATTTTACAGGCGGTATCGCAGTTCAACTTGGTCGGTGGGCATGAGATTATTGGTCAGTTCTTGGTATTAACGATTGTTCGTGAAGTTGCCCCTCTACTGACGGCTTTGATTGTTATTGCGCGCTCCGCCACTGCTGTGGCGACAGAGCTAGGTAATATGCGCGCTAATGGGGAAATAGAGGCCCTACAAGCTATGGGGATAAACCCTTATAGCTTTGTGGTGTATCCGCGCTTAGTGGGGGGGATCATCAGTGTAGGAGCATTGTCCTTTTACTTCGTGTTTTTTGCCTTAGTAGGGGGTTATATTATCACTGCCTTTGCCCATGAGATGGACCCTCGCTTTTACTTTGCCGTGGTACTGGAAGCCCTAGGTGAACCCGAGGGCTGGTTTCTATTCATATTAAAAGTCATTGTCAACGCGGTGATGATTTTCTCTATTGCCAGCTACTATGGTTTGCAAGTGCGCCGTAGCCATCATGAGGTGCCTGTGGCCACCACTAAAGCAGTCATGCGCTGTCTATCTTATGTTGTCAGTTTTAATATAGGTGCGTCGGTCATATTTTATCTTGTTCTATTTTCTATTCGAGATGCCCTGTGATTGATATCAATAGTCTGGCATTTAGAGCTGCAAGCTTGCAGGGGGGGCAGGGCCGTACGCACTTTGACAACGTGGATTTTGAGTTTCCCTGTAATGAGATAGTCCTGCTAGATGGGGATGCTGGTTCGGGGAAATCCCTGTTGCTTAAGGCGATGGCTGGCTTGGTTTTGCCCAGTGCTGGCGGCTATTTCATCAACGGGGTCAATGTTAGCCAATTAAGCTTTGCCGGCTTTTTGCCCTATCGTTTGAATATTGGCTACGGTTTTGAGCACGGCGGCCTGATCAGTAGTAAAAGCGTGTATGAAAACTTGGCTTTACCTTTGTTGTATCACCAGTTGGGCGCAGAGGAGGAAGTGGCAAGCAAGGTTGCTAGCTTGATTGAGCAGTTTGGCTTAACCGCAGTAAAAGACCTGTACCCGGCAGAGCTGTCGAGCAGTTATAAACGATTAGCGGTGGTGGCTAGGTCCTTGGTGCTTGATCCACAGCTGTTGTTGCTGGATCACCCGACGACAGGTTTGGGCAATGCGGATAGACTGTTGCTAGCCGATTTACTGAAAGATAAAAAGTCCAGAGGTGAGTTGAAGCACATCTTCATTGTCTCGCGCCAAGAAGCTTTCCTTGATGGTTTGGCTACGTGTCGTATAGAAACTAACAACCATACGGTCCTTAAGGGTTAATGATGAAACAAGATTTTAATAAATACGAACGTATTGCTGGCCTATTTATATTACTTGCTGCCATTGGTTTGGCGGGGTTGACTACGGCAGTGATTGTGCAAAAGGGCTGGTTTGCTTCCAAGGCTAGCTATCATACTTTTTTGCAAACGGCGGGAGGTATTCATATTGGTACCAATGTACATATCTTTGGTTTGAAAGCGGGCTGGGTAGAAGATGTTGAGCTAGTTTCGGCAGGCAAGGTGAAAATCACGTTTGAAGTGTTGGAGAAATACAAAAGCTATGTGACCAAAGACAGCCATGTACAAGTTATTCGCCCTTTTGTTGTTGGAGAGAAGGTTATTGAGCTATCCATAGGCGAAGAGGGGCAGGCTCTAGTGGAAGAGGGGGGCTATGTGGCCAGTATTACCGGTATTGATGTAGTGGATTTACTCAGCGGGCGTTTACTGGGCCCCTTGATGGATACCCTATCGGCGATTGCAGAAGACATGCAGATGTTCACCAATACACTGAACGACCGAGACCTGAAAACTCCGCTGACTAAGCTCGTTAATCAGGTAGAGCCTTTGATCAGCAATATGAATAATATGTCGCGTGAAGTGGCCAAGATGACCGGCAGCTTAAACGACAAGCAGCTGTTGGTGAAAAATATGCAGGCCCTACAGGCGGTCACTGAGCAATTAAATGCAGTTATGCCAGAGCTGCTGGAGCACGCTCCGGAGATGGCAGAGCGCATGCCTGTACTGATCAATAATATGGTTGAGATGAGCAGTGAAATACACAAGCTGACCCCCGCTATGGCAGAGTTAGCACCACAAATTCCGGCTGCCACCCAGCGCGCCATAGATGCAGTGGAAGAGGCCGTGGTGACTATGAAGGCTTTGCAAAAATCATTCTTACTGAAGGGAAAGGTGAAGGCGGTGCGCAAGGAGATGCAGCTTGAACAACAGCCTGAAGGGCGTGTAATAGACTAAGCTTTAAGTATGAAGCCTAAAGACTTAGAGGGCAGGCTTGAGTCCCCTTGCATACGGCGTTGCTGTTTAGATGACGATGATGTGTGCCTAGGTTGCTTTCGTACCATGCAGGAGATTTGTGCTTGGAGTGGCGCCAGCGAAGAGGAGCGTGAGCAAGTGTTGAAAAAGGCTGATCTAAGGCAAAGACAACACGATAAGCGCTGGGGGCAGTAGCTGTGCAATTTTATGAGAATGGTTTACCCTAAGCCCTATGCGATGGGTGTGTAGTGTCATTATAGGTTTTTTGTTGAGCAGCTCTGTTTCGGCAAGTGAGCCCGAGCCCTTGATTATTGCGACGGGTGAGTTTGCTCCTTATACCAGTTCGAAAATTGATACCGGTGGCTTTCTTGTTGAAATCACGATGCGCGCCTTTGAGTTGGCTGGGGTGGATGCTAATGAAATATACTTGCCCTGGGCGAGGGGCTTTCTTGGCGTGCAGAAGTTACATTTTGACGCTACATTTCCCTATATAAAGACCCCCGAGCGCGAATTAACGTTCTTGTTTTCTGAACCCTTATTCCCCATGACTGTAACGGTGTTTGTACGCGAAGAGGATGCTCATTTGTTTCACCACCCAGAGGATTTCATCGGTCATAGTTGGTGTTTACCTAGAACTTATTCTGCTTCTTTTCTAACCCCCTATATAAAAAAGGGGTTAATGACGTTGATTCGTTCATCGGATGATAAAGCTTGTATGGAAATGGTGTCTAAGGGGCGAGTGACCGCTTATGCCATGGATGCTTTGTTTGGTGAGCAGTTGATTAAAGTTCATCCTAAGCTATTTGAGGGGATTTCACGTTTGGACTGGGCCGTGGTAAAAAACACCTACCATTTGTTGATGTCAAAGAATCACGCTAGAGTTAAAGAGGTTTTGGCGGCGTTTGACAAGGGTTTAGCAACGTTAAAAGCGTCTCCAGAGTGGCAAGATATTTTACAGCGTCACGGTATTGATGATGCCCCTATTGAATTGTCTGTCAACCCTTTCTAATTTTTTTGGGCAACATTTATATACTTGTTATTAGCTAGAGTGATTTTCTTTTTGTAGGTTTTTAAGTTGATAATGGGGAGGCGCTGTACTCTCGTTTAGCATTGGCTAGGTTCTTCCATAGCGCCATATGGTCAGGCATTTGGCTATTTGTTGCATCTAGGTCTAGGATCTTGCATATTTTCACAGGGGCAACGGGCTTGCCCCTCTTCGTATAAACGGCTTTCACTAGAGCGTAGGCATGGATCTTACCATCCACTGTGCAGCGCTGCTCTAGGTAGAAGTACTTGTCATCCCAGCCGATATAGCGGGTCTCTAAGTCAAAACTCTGAAATAGGTTGAGTTCGCGGATATAGCTGACGTCGATACCTGCAACAATGAAGTTATAGCCGTGGTGGATCAGTTGCTTAAAGCTGCCCGTTTGCACTGAATGGTTCCAGCGACCACGCTCAAAGAACTCTAGGTACTTGGCGTTGTTGATGTGCATATTGAAATCAATATGCTGAGGCAGTACACGGTAGGACTTACTGACGGTGTCTAGGAAGTTGTACTGGGGCTTAGTGACGCTACTAAGTGCGGCGGACTTGATTAACTCACCAATCATGGCTGCTACCTGTGTGGACTGCTAGGGAGGGGCGAGTTTAAGGCAAAAGCAGCCTATCCGCATTGCGCCAAGAGCGTCTGACTTTGGGCTACCCCGCCATCCGCCTTACTTCTTCAGTGTTTTCCACAGGCGCTTGGCACTCAGCTGGGTTTCGCTATCTTTAAAGGAGCGTGAGCATTCTTGGCTGCCGGTGGGGTTGATCATTGCTGCGGGTATGTTATTGACCCTGTGGTTTTGGCGTTGTGTGCTGCGTTACTTCTTGCTTGGAGGTAATGCGGATACACCTTCAGAGGCGGTGGTAGGTAGAGCAATGCACGATCGCACGGATGCAGGAGGCCAAAGCCGAGGAGTAACTGCCGACGCCGCCTAGGCCAGTAGAAAGTAGTAGAATAGCTTACTAGATAGGCTGTTTATCCACCTCAAAAGGGTTAGCCCTAGACGTATAAATGTTTTCCAAAATAATATCCTCTCGCGTGCGTATCACCTGAATAAACTCCTTCGCCCCTTTCATTTTCATAAACGCCGTATAGCCGCGCTCTAAAAATTCATGCAGCTCACCTAGACCTAGGGCATGTGCAGGCTTGTGGCTGATTTTTAAAAAGCCGCCCAGGTAGTTTTTACCCATTAACTTGTCCAGCTCCGAGCCAACCTCTAGTACTAGGTCGATTTGTTTTGTGCGGTCGTCGCGGCGGGCGCTGTTGCGGTAGGCTTCGGCGTAGTTGTCTGGGGTTATGTTGTCGATAGCGCCCATGCGCACCAGTTCGATGGCTTGGGCTTCGTCGAGTTCCATGGATAGGGCATTAAGCTCCATGATGAAGACGAGTATATAGAACAGGCGGTTGGGCATGATGCGCTCAACGATGGGGTAGACCTTTTTGACGTCTGCGTCGCGTTTGCTGTAATCCTTAGCCCCGTACATATCGTCTTTGAAGTAGGCCAGGGCGAGGTCGTAGCGGTCGGTGGCGGCGACGTCATCATAGGTCTGGCCTATGCGCATAGACTGCCACTCGCTAACTATGCGGATATGCTCTTTCAGCTGTGGGTTGCCATTGCGTCGAATATGGCTCTGAATGATGCGCTCTAAATCGCGATATACACTGTCTTTGTACTGCTGTCGTTTTTCTGCGCGGGACGCCATGGTTTGCCTGATGTTGTTGATCTAGTATTGTGGATTTAGCGGCGCTTACTATTGCGCCTTTCGAGTTAGAATTCAACTGTATAAAGTCATATTGGCGGGGCCTAGAAGGGCGCGGGACTGTAGCCCTCTATGCGCTCGCCTGTTATAGGATGATTGATGTTCAGGCGAGTAGCGTGTAACTGCAGGCGCTCAGCCATGGCAAAGGCGACCTCTCCTGCATAGAATTCACAGCCCAATATGGGGTGGCCTATGGCCATAGTGTGTACACGCAATTGGTGGGAACGACCGGTCACTGGCTTGAGCAGTAAGCGAGTTCGGTCTTTTAGGCGTTCTAGCACTTCATAGTGGGTTAGGGCTTTTTTGCCGTTTTCATGGCAGACCATTTGCCTGGGGCGGTTCGGCCAGTCGCAGATCAGTGGCAGCTCGATGGCCCCGTCATCCTTCTCTACCACGCCATAGACCACGGCGGTATATTCCTTGTGAGTTAGCCGTTGCTCAAATTGCTTGCTCAGGGCGCGGTGGCTGTCGGCGCCTATGGCCAGCACCATAATGCCGGAGGTATCCATATCTAGGCGGTGCACGATGCGAGCCTCGGGGTAGTCCTGTTGCACACGGCTGATCAGACAGTCGCTATTCAGCGGGTTTTTGCCGGGCACCGACAGCAGACCGCTGGGTTTGTTGATCAGCAAGAAGCTGTCATCGATATGCAGCATTTCTACGGACTCATAGCAGGGCGGCACAATAAAATCAGGTTTCTTGGGGGGCTCAGGTGACATGGCTAGCTTTAGGCGACAGGGAGGCTTTATTTTACAGTAATCGTTCATATGATGAAGTGATGCTTAATATTCATTCAAAGAACATGTTCTTACTGGTCTTGGTGCTGGTGGGAAGTACTGGAGTCAGCATGGCTGAAACTAAATCGCTTAATCAAACACAAGACCTGCCCCACAGCCGCAAGCAGGATGGCAAATTTCAGAATATTAAAAGCATTGAAACCCGCAGTTTGGCTAAGGTGCCGGTGATTGCTATGGAGTGGATCACCAATAAGCACAAACTCAGCGAACCCAAGGCGGGGCTCATTCCTGTATTGCCTATCGATGCGGATGCGCTGCAGCACGGAGAGAGCCTGAGCTTTTACCGCCTAGGGCACTCAACGATTTTGTTGAGCATGGCGCAAAAGTGGTGGCTGATTGACCCTGTATTTTCTGAGCGCGCTTCGCCGGTGCAGTGGGCGGGGCCAAAGCGCTTTCACCCCAGCCCGGTTAAGATCAAAGACCTGCCGCCGATTACCGGCGTGATCATTTCCCATGATCACTATGACCACCTCGATAAGCCAGCCATCAAACAGCTGAAAAATAAGGTAGAGCATTTTATAGTCCCCTTGGGCGTCGATGGACATTTGCGTGACTGGGGTGTGGCGGCAGACAAAATACATGCCCTAGATTGGTGGCAGAGTAAAAGCATAGCGGGGGTAGAGCTGACCGCGACACCGGCCCAACACTTTGCGGGTCGCGGCATCACCGACGGTGACGCAACACTATGGGCTAGCTGGGCGATCAAGAGCGAGGAAGAGAGTGTGTTTTACAGCGGTGACGGCGGCTACTTTGATGGGTTTAAGGTGATTGGCGAACAGCTGGGCCCTTTTGACCTGACCTTTATAGAAACCGGCGCCTACAATAAAACTTGGGAAAACGTACATATGTTGCCCGAACAATCGGTGCAGGCGCATTTAGATGTACGGGGTCAATATATGGTGCCGGTACACAACAGCACCTTCGACCTATCACTGCATGCTTGGTATGAGCCCTTGGAGCGAGTGAGCGTGGCAGCGCAGAGCAATAAGGTTAAGCTGTTGACGCCGATGCTAGGCCAGCGACTCAATCTAGAACAGCCGGAGAGCGAGGCCTGGTGGCGTAGCTTAATGCCTGGCTCGCTTAGCTAGCTAAGAACTCACACAAAATTTCATTCACTTGCTTGGGTTTTTCGTGGGCCAGCCAGTGCCCTGTGTCATCTAAGTAGTGGATGGCGCTGAGTTGTTCACAATACTCCCCACTTAACTGCGCAAGCTCTTCTTGCAGAAAGCTGTCTTGGCGACCCCATAGAATAGTCGTCGGCACGGGCACTTTCTTTAAGCGCGGCTTGGGCGGGCTTAGTACCGCTGAGCGATACCAGTTGAGCATCGCGCTGAGTGAGCCTACTTGTGACCAGTTGTCTATATAAGCTTGTAGAGTCTCTTTGCTAAAGGTGCCCGTTGCGGAAGAGCCGAGCAGGGTGCCACGCATGCGGCGATAGTTGTTCTGGCTGAGCAGCCACTCGGGTAGTTTGGGTATAGCAAAGAAAAGCATATACCAGCTTTTGGCTAGCTGCTTTGGGGTGGTGAATACTCGCTTGGTAAAGGCATCGTTGTGGGGCACGTTGAGTACCGCTATTCTTTTTAGGCGTTCGGGGTAGTTGCAGCCCAGCCACCAGCATACGGCCCCTCCCCAGTCGTGGCCGACGATACTGGCTTGCGCGACTCTCGACGCGTCGATCAGGCCGAGTATGTCCTTGCCCAATTCATCTAAATGATATTGCTTGATCCCCTTGGGCTTGTCGCTGCCTGCATATCCGCGTTGATCTGGCGCCCAGACTCGATAGCCTTGGGCCGCTAAAAATTCTATTTGCTTCTGCCACGCTAGGCCGTGTTCAGGGAAGCCGTGTAATAAAATGACTAGCTCGCCATCTTCAGGTCCCGCTTGGTGAACGTCAAGTTGAATGCCGTTAGTAGTGATGCGTTGGCTGGTAATAGTCATAAGCGGTATGCGGATAGTCTAAGAAGTACCTATTTGAGACTATCCGCATAGGGCTGACAAGGCTTGGTACAGCTTAAAGTTGACCATTTGTCCTCTTTTTGGGTTGCGTTTGCGCGCTTAAAAGTCAACTGAGCTAAATAGTAACGACAGTGGTCTGTTTGGTTATTCGATTGTTATAAGTCATTTGTTTTAATCCGCCTGTTATTTCGCTGGGTGGCTGTGTGTCGTCGAGTTTATAAAAATAAAACAAAGGTGTGAACAATGGCTCAATCAATTTTTAAGGCACTAGCAGGTATCACGCTGCTAGTTAGCAGCGCGGCAAGCTTTGCCTTCGGCGGCGCTCCTGCCACCGCAGATATCGACAACACTGCGATCGGCAACCATCAGCAGACGTGGGAGTACAAGGCTCTAGCTAAGCAGAATTTGCTAGATAACGCGGTACCTCTATCCCAGGGTTTTCAGGTGATGGGTCACAATGCCTATAACAGCACGGCCTATAGCTCGATTGTTCACATAGACCCTAACCACACTTTATCTATCACCGAGTTGTTGAACTTGGGTGTGCGTACCGTAGAAATGGATTATCACTGGGTACATCAAATGAAAGACATTCCCCATGGCGGCGCATTGTTGATGTGTCACGCGGGCGATAACGATGTCGGCTGTGGTGGCCTAGAGCGCTATTTACACGAAGGTGTTGAGGAAGTGAACAGCTGGTTGCGCAAAAACCCTAAGGAAGTATTGGTGCTTTACTTCCAAGACGACGCCGAAGGTCATGACTCTGAGCTAAAAAACTCAGTATCTTCTATCGATGACTTGATCTACAAGCAGCCTGCGGGTCAGTGCAAGAACTTTAGCGAGATGGTGAAAACCATTTCCGAAGAAGACGTGCTGAAAGCGGGTAAGCAAGTGATCATCATGGGCAGCAGCTGCTCAGGTCGCGGTGCTTGGGATGGCTATTCTTGGAACAGTATCCATAACTGGGTGTCTGGTGGTCCTCAGTCAATTATTGATAAGAGTGAAGTAGATTGCCTAGCGGATACGGGTAAGCAAGACGGTGCTCATCGCATATGGGAAGACCTAACTAACTTAAGTGCGGCATTTGGCGATCCTGGCCCAGGCATCAGCGCCTCAGTAGCTGCGAAAGCGGGGCGCTGTGGTATTGGCGCGTTGTCTCTAGACAAAATCACGATTGGTGATTCACGTATGAAGGCGTCTATTTGGAGCTGGGCGGAGAACGAGCCTAGTGGCGGTGACTCTCAGGATTGTGGCTTTGTTCGTGACAACGGTCGCTACTACGACGGCAACTGTTCTGGCGAAGGTTCTTACTACGCTTGTAGCAGCAGCGCGACTAGCTGGAAAGTGACTGCAGCCTACGGCGACTGGGGTAATGGTGATACTAGGTGTAAGGCAGAGTTCGGCTCTAGCTACTCTTTTGCTATGCCAACTAACAGCCAGCAAAACGAATGGTTGAAAGTAGCCATGAACGGCAAGGCGCACGCCTGGGTTAACTATACAGATAGCGCTGAAGAAGATTTGTGGCTGACGCCTGCTCACACAGTGGATTATGGTGATGGTACGGCTAAGCTGACTTCTTTGAAGGCGGGTTTGTCTTACGAGTTCTTTATGCGCACTACCCACAATAGCTGTGAACTACAGTGGCAGGGTGGCAACGAAGGCTCTGGCGAGCGCAATGCTAAGTTCGATTGCTTATCTAAGGGTGACGCGATGAAATTTGTTCCTGACGCTGCACCACAAACAGCGGCTGACGGCGCGGTGAGTATTCACGGCCGCATCTTCACCTCTGCTGGCGGTTACAACTGTGGCTTAGAGTGGGATGGCGGTATATCTGGTGGCGAGCGCAATGCTAAGTTTGACTGCTCTGGTAGTGCAGATCCTCTGACGATCATTAGTAAGTCTAACGGCACGACTGAGCGTGTGATTATCAAGTCTGATAACAACTGTGGCCTGCAATGGGCTGGCGGTGATGCGGATGGCAACGGTGAGCGCAATGCTAAGTTCGACTGCGACCCTGCTTACGACGATATGACTCTGTACGGTGTTAAGTTGCCTGTTGAGTACCGCGAATTGAAAGTGATGGGTGTTTGCATGGACACTAGCAACTCAGCGGCTAACGGCAATAATGTATTTGTACACGCTTGCTGGAACCCTGCTGGGTGGCAGAAGTGGACCTACGAAGTGGAAACTGGCTTTATCAAGAACAAGGCTAATCCACATATGTGCTTAGATAGCACTAATGGTAATGCAGCAGGCACTAGCGTGAAAATGTGGGCCTGTGAAGATCATATAAACCTGAAGTGGGATTTTGTCGGCACTACCATTCGCCCTCGTAAGAACCACAACCTGGCCCTAGATGTTAAGAATGGCGACCCCTTTAATGGTCAAGATCTATGGCTGTGGGACGCTAACGCTAATGCCGCACAGGTATTTAGCTGGGGCGACCTATAGAGTTAACCCCCTGATCTATAGCTTAGGGCTTTAGGTTTTGATGCGGATAGACTGCTGGCAGCCTATCCGTATTTTTTATGGCTTGTCATTTTGTGTCAGCTTGGCGTGAATAATTGAGCTCTAGGGTCAATATTTAGTAAAGCAGCTGCTTTACAATACTGCCATCTACACTACTCCTGTGTTTTAGGCTGACTGGCACTGCCAAGTACTATATTGGCGGCTTGGCGAACTGTTTGCTCGCTGCAGGCGTGGTAATTTAGCAAAATAATATTATAAATAGGTGTGTTAATGATTAAGAAGATTCTACTGCTCTCTGCAGCAACGCTACTCTCGACGACGGCTTGGGCCGAGTCTTATATTTATTTAACCAATAATACTGATAAGACACTGAGCATCAGTATCAACCAGAGCGGCTCTTCATTGAGTAAGGGTACACACTGGCGCCAGCACGCCACTAGCGTTGCTCCCTTCGCGACGGTTCGCTATATGGACATGAATCGTGACAGCGGCATCAAATGGGGTAAGTCTTACAAGTTCGATACTACGGTGACCGCTCCCGATGGCAGCACTGCGATATTGCAGCAGTACTTGACGGGTACTTGGAACTTTAGTGATATCTGGCACGGCACGCAGCAGTCGTCTTGGTACGATGACCGTAACATCCATTCTGTAAGCCAGACTTTCGATGGCTCTAGCAGTACGATCTCCTTTAAAGGTGAGTCAGCGCGCGTTAGCGGCGATGACTTTTACTATGTTATCGACCCCCAGCAGATTACGCCTCAGCGCGGCTTGAGCAACAACTTCAAGGTTCTAGCGTATAATGTGTGGGCGCTGCTACCTGGCATCGTATCTAAGGACGTTAGCGAGCGTTTGAACTTGTTGCAAAGTAAGTTAAACGGCTACGATGCTATCGTATTCTCTGAGCTGTTTGACAATAGTCGTCGTGAGACTTTCTTGAACGGAATTAAGGCTGAGTACCCTTACCAGACTTCGGTGGTTGATAAATCCGGTGCTATCGAAGACGGTGGTGTATTGATCGTCAGTCGCTGGCCTATCGAGACTAGCTCGCACACTACATTCAGTGAGTGCGATGCAGAAGATTGTCTGTCGGCCAAGGGTGTAAAGTACGCGCGTATCAATAAGGGTGGTAACAAGTATCATGTGTTTGGTTCACACACGCAGGCTTGGACTTCAGCTGAAAACCAAGCAACACGTTTACAGCAGTTCTATACCATGAAGAGCTTTATGGATAGCAAGAACATTCCTAGCTCAGAGCCTGTGATCATTGCCGGCGACTTGAACGTAGACAGCATCAACTACCAGTCTGAGTACAGCACGATGTTGAGCGTATTGGGTGCTGCTGAAGCGCCACGCAATGGTCAGGGCTATGCTTATTCTTATAATGGTAACATCAATGCTTGGACTGACGGATCACCTGAAAATTTAGATTATGTTTTGTATTCGACTAATCATTTGCAGCCGACCAGCAGCGCTAGTCAGGTCATTATTCCTCGCAGCGCACATGCTGATGTATTTACTAAGTACGACTTGTCTGATCACTTCGCGGTGCAGGGCGAGCTAAGCTTCAATACGCCAGCGGTTGACCCTGACGCAGGCAATATTGGCGAGCTATCTATTAACGGCAACTGGACTAGCTCTGGTGGACGCAACGCTAACTCTGTGGGTAACCCTAACTTCAAGCTGACCTTGAATGCTACTGCCTCAGTCGAGCTAAATCTAATGTCTAGCGTAGATACTTACCTGTACTTGAAAGATGCAGCGGGTAACGTGATCGCCTCTAACGACGACGGCGGTTCTGGCTATAACTCGAAGATCGTTACCTCACTAGCGGCGGGTACTTATACTGCCGTGTCGGCGACGTACAGCTCTGGTAAGTCAGGCAGCTTCACGATGACTACTAGTCATGGTGGTTTGCTAGCGCAGTAAGCTTAGCAACAGCAATAAAACTAATGCGGATAGCCTGTCACAGGCTATCCGCATTTTTATGCATGCTATTGAATAGGCTTGAAGGTTCCTAGCCGCGATCAAACTGGCTGGGGGTGATGCCGGACCATTTCTTGAAAGCTCGGGTGAAGGCGCTGGTTTCCGAGAAGCCTAGGATCATGGCAATATCAGCGATAGGGGTCTTTTCTTTGAGAAATGACTCGGCGAGCTCACGCTTGAGCACGCTGGTGAGGGCTTGGTAAGACGCCCCCTCTTTGGATAGGCGTCGCTTTAAGGTGCTGGCACTCATGTTCAGTGCGGCGGCAATGTCTTCTGCATTGGGAAAGCCTGTGTCTATATGGTCTAGGATAAAGCGAGAGACCTGTTTGCTCAGGCTATTCTGGGCGCTGTTGTAGGCATCGTCCATGGCTTGGATGCGTTGCTGGATCATGGTTAGCAGTGATGGGTCGGGTGAGCGTGTTTGCAGCGCTAGTATACTTTGGTGTATTGCCACCTGATTGTAGGGCATATTAAATTTTACTGGTGCAAACAGCAATCGCTCATACTCTTCAATCGGGCCGCGTGGAGTGTGTTTAAAGTGCACTTCTATTGGTTTGACGAGGGCGGCTTCGTGCTTGCCTGCGGCGGCTCGGCCAAAGCTAATAAAAGAAGCGAAGTCAAACTCGACCAAAGGCTCAGCTTGTTGCTCGTCTAGATCCTTACATTCTAGACGATTGTAGACGTTCTCACCGTCGTTGATGAGCTCGCTGTCATAACTGTCATTGAGCAGGTGTTCGTACTGAATACCTGTACGCAGAGCCTGCTCTAGGTTTTCGGAGGCCAGAGCCATATGGCCGATAATACCAAAATCGGCGGGAATGACTTGTGCGCCCGCGAGTAGCCCGAGCAAAGGGGTTTGGCTTACTTCAATAGCGGTTTCCCACATTTGTCCGAGGCGTTGTATGGGCATGCGGCCATTGGGGTCATGCAGCTCTTGCTCGGAGATGTTCAGTATGCGCATGATCGCGGCATCCTCTATTCCAGCACCTTGCAGGGTTTGGTAGAGCGTGTGGATATAGAGCGTAGAAACGGTGGTTTTACTTTGCATGTCACTCAGGATAAAGCAGTATTATCTATATTTTTCACAACTATACCTTGTTTTGGGGCAGACACAAAAAAGCCACTTTATAGGGTAAGAATATTGGACTTACGCCTTTAAGCGGAGTAAAAAATACAGTTATGAGAGTAAAAAGCATTGTTTGGGGCGTATTGTTTTTACTGTTAGGCGGCGCTGCGCAAGGGGAGGGGCGCTTGACCCTGCTGTTCGCCTATGAAAACAAGGCTAATCCGCCTTATTATTTAGCAGAGCAGGAGGGGGAGGGTTTGGGAGTGACCCCCGACCTTTTGCAGCGTGTAGGACAGCGTATCGGTTTTGATGTGAAGTTTGTGCGTGTGCCTTGGCTGCGCGCCTTGAAGTTATTAGAGGCAAACAAGGTGGACGGAGTTTTCCACGCCAGTTTTAAGGTCGAGCGCCTTGCTTTTGGCGCCTACCCCATGCGTGATGGCACAGTGGATGAAAGTCGCAAGGTAATGCAGCAATCCTATTTTTTGTATAAGCCCAAAGGCTCTTCCCTAGCTTGGAATGGGTTGGAATTCAGCGCTTTAGACGGAGGTGTAGGAGTGGATGCGGGCTATGCCATCATCAAAGACTTAAAAAAATTGGGTGTTGTTGTGCAGGAGAACAGTTCTACCCAAGCCAATATGGAAATGCTGCTGAAGCAGCGTGTGGCAGGCGTGGTAACGCTGGAAAACATGGCGGATGCGGTGCTGGATGCACAGAGAGAGGTATTTCAAGAGATTGTCAAAGTGCAGCCGCCGATAAAAACTAAGGCTTATTACCTGATGCTGTCTCATCGCTTGACGCAGCAGACCCCTCAGTTAGCGGAGCAAATTTGGAATGTTTCCCGCGATATTCGCTTGTCGGCGGAGTACCGCAACTTATTACATGCTTATCTACACTGAAGTATGAATGAGTGCCCACAAAAAAGCCGGCGCTGGGCCGGCTTTTTTGTGGGTGGTCTACAACGCTAGCTTAGCTGACGGCTGTTACCATACGGCTAAAGATGTCGTCGATCTCACCTAGGCCGTCGATCTTTTTCAACAGGCCTTTGTCGCCGTAGTAGCTAATAAGAGGAGCGGTCTGCTCTTCGTATACAGCTAAGCGGCTCTTGATGGTTTCAGCGTTGTCGTCGGCGCGGTGCGCAAGCTCGCCACCGTCAACATCACAGATGCCTTCTTTAGCGGGTGCCTTGAAGTAAGTGTTGAAGATCTCTCCACACTGCTTACAAGTCCAGCGGCCTACTACGCGCTTAACCAATATGTCGAAATCAACATCGATCAGCACTACGCGGCCCAGTGGGGCATTGATTTCGCTTAATAGCTTGTCTAGGTCTTCAGCCTGGGCTGTGTTACGCGGAAAGCCGTCAAGGATAAAGCCGTTTTTTGCGTCGTCTTGAGACAAACGCTCTTTGATTAAGCCGAGTACTAGCTCGTCAGAGACTAGTTGGCCTGCGTCCATCGCAGATTTGGCTTGCTTGCCAAGCTCGCTGCCTACAGATACTGCTGCGCGCAATAAGTCGCCAGTAGAGATCTGCGGAATATTGTATTTTTCAACTAGTAGCTTGGCCTGAGTGCCTTTGCCGCCACCAGGGGCGCCGAGTAGAATGAGGTTCATGGTTCTCGCCTTCGTAGATTGAGTTTGCATAATATGCTTGAATATCAAGCAGTTACACTGTTGTAACTCGATTAAAAACAATCGCTGTAGGGGGCTTTATGGGGCCGATTCCTAGCATGGCTGCGGATTGTGCCACGTCTGTGTACAGTCGTATAGGTCAAAACTAGCCATATCAGTGTAAAGGCGCTGTCTGCGGGGTTCTGTGGGCGCTTATAAAAATAAGCATATAGCCATTTGGTTTGGGATCTTGTTCCTGAACCGCTATAATCCGCTCAGAATTTTTCCCGTCTATCTAAACTAGGTATCACTATGAACATCGACAATATTGAAATTGGCACTAAGGATCTACTTAATGTCATCATCGAAATCCCTGCTAACGACTCTCCAGTCAAGTACGAAGTAGACAAGGACAGCGGCGCGCTTTTGGTTGACCGTTTCATGGGTACTTGCATGTTCTACCCTGCAAACTACGGCTTTGTTCCTCACACATTGTCTGAAGATAACGATCCGCTAGACGTATTGGTTGTTACTCCTTACCCACTAGTACACGGTGCGGTTATCGAAGCACGTCCAGTTGGCGTTCTTAAGATGACTGACGACGGTGGTGTTGACGCGAAGATTATTGCTTACCCTAAGCAGAAGCTAACGCCTATGTATAACGAGATTAATGACATCGACGATATGCCTGAGCTACTCAAGTCGCAGATCAAGCACTTCTTCGAGCAGTACAAGGCTAATGAGCCTGGTAAGTGGGTGAAAATCGAAGGTTGGGGAAATGCTGAAGAAGCTAAGCAGATTACTCAAGAGTCTATCGAGCGCGCTAAGGCATAGTTAGCATGTTAGAGGGGTAGCCTTTAGGCTACTTGCATAAGAAAAGCCCTGGCATTTGCCGGGGCTTTTTTGTTTGCGTGAGTTTCCCCCCCGTTGCCTATACAATGGCTGCGATTCTTATATATAGACCCGCAATACCTAGTCCATGGCCAAAAGACGCACCCGTTTACGTAACCCAGAGCAAGAGATGCGCATTTTCCGTGCTCGTGCATGGGTGGCGCTGTGGGGTTGTTTGGGCATGATTGTGGTTTTGGCGACCCGTATGCTGTGGTTGCAGTTGGTTAGCTATGACCGTTATCAAGTGCTGGCTCAGGACAATCGTGTGCGGGTGCGCCCGGTACCTCCAACACGCGGCTTGATCTTTGATCGCAATGGAGAGCTGCTGGCAGAAAATCTACCTAGCTATCAGCTGGAAGTAACACCTGAGTTTATTAAGCGTGGCGAGATGGATGCCACTCTGGATGCGGTTAACGAAGTCATAGCTATATCTGAAAATGAGCGCAAGCGTTTTAAGAAGGCTTTGCGCCGCCAGCGTCGCGGTTCTTATAAGGGCGTGCCGCTGAAATTTAAGCTTAGCGATGAGCAGTTGGCGACCTTTGCGGTGAGCCGGCATCAGTTCCCCGGTGTGGACGTGGCTGCGCGTTTAAACCGCAACTACCCTAAAGATAGTCAGGCGGTACATACCGTTGGCTATGTGGGGCGAGTTGATGAGAAGGATTTAAAGCGCTTGGATGAACGCAACTATCAAGGCACTACCCATACCGGTAAGGCGGGCATCGAACGCTATTACGAAGAGTTACTACACGGCAAGGTGGGTTCGGAACAGGTGGAAGTGAATGTGCAAGGGAGGGTGCTGCGGGTACTAGAAAATGAGCCGCCTATTCCGGGTAAAAATATTTATCTGACAATTGATAGTCAGGTACAGCAGGCTGCTGAGCAGGCTTTTGCAGATAATGCTGGGGCCCTAGTCGCTATGGACCCCCGTACGGGTGAAGTAATCGCCATAACGTCGATGCCAAACTACAACCCGAATTTATTTGTAAATGGTATTTCTTTTAAGGATTATGGCGAGCTGCGAGATGGTTATTATCGGCCACTATTTAATCGTGCCTTAACAGGGCAGTACCCGCCCGGGTCAACGGTCAAACCCTTTGTCGGCTTAGCGGCATTGGAAATGAGTTTGCAGAGCGCCTCTAAAAAAGTACAGTGCCCCGGCTATTATCAGTTGCCAAATGACGATCATAAGTATCGCTGTTGGAAAAAGGAGGGACACCAGCATGTGAATTTGGATCAATCTATTGCCCAGTCCTGTGATGTGTATTTTTACGATATGGCACATCGCATGGGCATTGATCGCATGCACGGCTATATGCAAAAGTTTGGTTTTGGTCAGCGCAGTGGCATTGATACCCTGGGTGAGAAGCCGGGTTTGCTGCCGTCCTCCTCGTGGAAAAAGAAGCGTCGCCGTCAACCCTGGTACCCAGGTGAGACACTGATTTCTGGCATTGGGCAGGGCTATTTTTTAACCACACCACTGCAACTGGCTGTAGCGACTTCAACTTTGGCTATGCAAGGTAAAAAAGTGCAGCCACATTTATTGAAAGCTGTGGAAGGCCAGTCAACAGAAGAAGAGGGCCCATCTAGTTTCCTTGATGTATCTGTGCGTAAATCAAGTAATTGGAGCTATGTGAAAAAAGCCATGCGCAATGTGGTTCATAGCTCTCGTGGTACGGCCCAGCGCATAGGCTGGGGCAGCCCCTATAAAATTGCCGGCAAGACAGGTACTGCCCAGGTATTTACCGTCAAGCAGGATGAAGACTACGAAGACCTAGATGTGAAAAAGAAGCTGCGTGACCATGCCTTATTTGTTGCCTGGGCGCCGGCGGATGATCCGCAAATCGTTGTGGCGGTGATTGTGGAAAATGGTGGGCACGGTGGCTCGGTAGCGGCACCGATTGCTAAACAAGTCATGGATGCCTATTTATTGCCGAAGCTGGCAGAGGCGAAAAAATAACGATGGCAATACAAGCAGATAAACAGCAGAGCCTTATTGTTCAGCTACTTAAGTGGGTGCGCTTGGATCCTGTGTTGTTGTTTTTGATATTAGTCATGATGGGCATTAGCTGTGTGGTGCTATACAGCGCCGGTGGCGGTAATGTCGACCTGTTAATACGCCAGTTGGTGCGCTTTGGTATTGCTTTGGCTGTAATGTTGTTCATGGCTCAGATCTCGCCACACGCCCTGCGTCTGTGGTCTCCCTGGCTGTATGTGGCCGGGGTGGTCATGTTGATCGCTGTTGTATTGGTGGGCACGAAGAGCATGGGGGCTCAGCGTTGGCTGAACTTAGGCGTGGTGCGTTTTCAGCCCTCGGAGATGATGAAGTTGGCGGCGCCGATGATGGTGGCTTGGTATTTAGGTAATCGCGCCTTGCCGCCCAGCTTTAGGCAAGTCTTATTGAGCTTGGCCATGATGGCTTTGCCGATGATACTGATTATGAAGCAGCCGGACTTGGGTACAGCTTTACTTGTTGGTAGTGCGGCGTTTTTTCCAATTTTTTTGGCAGGCCTGCCCTGGCGCTTGATTGTTGGCGGGGTGGGGGTGGGGGCGGTTGCGGCGCCGTTAATGTGGTTTTTTGTCATGCATGGTTATCAGAGGCAGCGCGTTTTAACCTTCCTTAACCCAGAGTCCGACCCCTTGGGATCTGGCTACCATATTATTCAGTCCAAGATAGCCATTGGTTCGGGTGGCTCCTATGGCAAGGGCTGGATGAACGGCACCCAGTCACAATTAGATTTTTTGCCAGAGCAGTCCACTGACTTTATTTTCTCAGTATTTGGCGAGGAGTTTGGTTTCATTGGCGTGTTGCTGCTATTGATGATGTATGTATTGATTTTGGTACGCAGCTTGATGATTGCCGGCAGCGCCTCGGAAAGTTTTTCACGTTTGTTGGCAGGGAGTATTTCCCTAACTTTCTTTGTCTACCTGTTTGTGAATGTAGGAATGGTGTCGGGTTTGCTGCCGGTGGTGGGTGTACCCTTGCCATTAATTAGCTACGGGGGCACATCCTTGGTCACATTAATGGCGGGCTTTGGTATGCTGATGTCGATTAGCTCAGACAAGCGCTTGTTGAGTCGATAAGCGTGGATAAATAAAGATCATATAAAGTACACACGGCACAGCTAAGTTGTTGTGGTGAATACACTAGGATAGAAGATGAAGAAAAAAATTTTACTGCTGTTGCTGTTGAGTGTTACCAGCTTATCCGCATTGGCTAAAGACCTAAATGGCACGCGCTATTCAGACCGCAAGGATGTACGAGGCTTTATTAATGACTTGTCGGTGGCGGAAAAATTTAATCGCTCAGAGCTAATGGCCTTGTTTCGCGATGTTGAACACCAAGCTCAAGTCATTGAGGCCTACTCTAAACCGGCAGAGCGCGCTTTAAGCTGGGCCAAATATCGTAAGATATTTTTGAAACCAGATAGAGTGAAAAAAGGGGTAGAGTTCTGGCAGACCAATGCGGACACTTTAGCTAGGGCGGAAAAAGAAACAGGTGTTCCTGCAGAAATGATTGTGGCGATCATTGGTGTGGAGACACGCTTTGGCACTTACAAAGGCAAAAACACCGTTCTCGACTCCTTGGTGACCCTAGCATTCGACAGAGAGAAGCGTTCGTCGTTTTTCCGCAAAGAGCTGCAGGAATTTTTATTGCTGTGCAGGGAGCAGGGCTATAACCCTAGAGAAGTAAAAGGTTCTTATGCCGGCGCGATGGGCATGCCGCAGTTTATCTCTAGCAGCTACCGCGCCTACGCGATTGATTTTGATGACGACGAGAAAGCGGATTTATTTGGCAATGTAGACGACGTAATAGGCAGCGTGGCGAATTACTTCAAAGTGCATGGTTGGAAGGCTGGTGAGAAAGTCGTTACCGATGCCAGCGTTAAAGGTGACATGACCAATGTCGCTATTGGGCGTGGACGCAAGGGCTTAAAGCCAGACCACAACGCAAAATATTTCAAAAATTTGGGTGCCAAAACTAAGGGGAAAATAGATGAAAAAGAACTGCTAAGCTTGATGTACTTTGACGATGAAAAAGACGGCCTTTATAAATTTGGCCACCACAACTTTTACGTTATCACTCGCTATAACCACAGCAGTATGTACGCATTGGCAGCCTATCAATTGGGTGAGCAAATCAAAGTAGCTTATGCAAAAGCTGATACAGCTAAAAAGAGTCAATAGATATATATATGTATTTTCGTTTTCTGATTAGTGTTGTCATTTTAAGCCTATCCGCATGCGGTGGTGGCAAGGCGATAACCAAGCCTGCTAAGCAGCATTACAATGGCGCTACTTGTACGGATGGGCCGAAGAGTAAGTACGGTAACCCTGGTTCTTATAAGGTGCTAGGTAAGTGGTATTCCGTTTTACCGACGGCATGCGGATACTCTGGTAAAGGCATTGCTTCATGGTATGGGCCTAACTTTCACGGTAAGCGTACGTCCAGCGGAGAGACTTATGATATGCACGGTATGACTGCCGCGCATAAAACCCTGCCTATTCCCGCCATGGTCAAGGTAACTAATTTAGAGACGGGCAAGCAGATTATTGTGCGAGTGAATGATCGAGGGCCATTTCATACGGGGCGGATTATTGATTTATCTAAAGCCGCGGCGAAAAAATTAGGTGTGATTGCCAAAGGCACAGCGAGAGTTAAGGTAGAGGCTATTGGGAGCCCTAATAGTTATGTAGCTAACACTGCAACTAGTAAGGACTACCGTAATCGTATCTACGTACAGGCAGGCTCTTTTGGTGACCGCTTTAATGCAGATAATATGCTGACACGTTTGCGCGACGACGGTTTTGAAAACATTCAAATCCAAGCGGTATCGGTATCAGGTAGCAAAGTTCACCGGGTGCGAGTGGGACCATTGAACTCGCCGCAAAAAGCTGAATCTGTTAACCAGCGCATGCGAAGCTTGGGTTATCGCGGCCAGCGAGTGATTACCGATTAATTGCTGGTGAATTTAGTAGTTTGCTCTAATTGAATTTTTTATAATCGTCACGTTTTTTTAAAACTTTAACGGAATATTTATGCAAGGCATTGGGCTGTTTTTTTGTTTTTTGTTGACCTTCTCCTTCTCTACTCAGGGGGCGAACATCCCTGTGCCTGCGGCACCCAAGTTGGCGGCAAGCTCGTGGGTGTTATTGGATCACGGTAGTAACCAAGTGTTGGCGCAGCACAATGCGGATAAGCGTATAGAGCCTGCTAGCATCACTAAAATCATGACTTCGTATGTGGTTTACCAAGCATTGGAAGAGGGCTTGATTAGCATGGATGATCAAGTGCAAATCAGTGAGAAGGCTTGGCGAATGAAGGGCTCACGTATGTTCATTGAGGTGAATAAATGGGTTAGCGTAAAAGACCTTGTTTATGGAATGGTGATCCAGTCGGGTAATGATGCCGCTGTTGCTCTGGCCGAGCACGTCGCCGGTTCAGAAGAGGCTTTTGCCGATCAAATGAACGCTACCGCACAGCGCTTGGGTATGCTGGGCAGCCACTTTGTTAATGTAACCGGTTGGCCGAATGCAGATCACTACACAACGGCTAAGGATGTATCCGTTTTATCCCGCGCGCTAATCAACGACTTTCCCAAGCACTATGCTATTTATGGAATCAAAGAGTTTACCTATAACAGCATTAAACAGCCGAACCGCAATCGTTTGTTGTGGCGTGACTCGTCAGTTGACGGCCTGAAAACAGGACATACTGACGCTGCGGGATATTGCTTGGCCGCCTCGGCGAAGCGTGGGGATATGCGCTTGATATCTGTGGTCATGGGCACCTCCAGTGACAGTGCGAGGGCCAAGTATAGCCAGACTTTGTTGAACTATGGCTTTCGCTACTACGAAACCCATAAGCTATACAGCGCAGGTGATTCCCTGCGTCAGGTTCGTGTATGGAAAGGTGATAAAGAACAGCTAGATCTAGGGCCTGCCACTGATCTTTTTGTTACCATTCCTAGGGGACAGTATAAAAATCTTAAGCCGAGTCTGGAAAATATTCCGGTGCCAGTGGAAGCGCCCGTACTAAAGGCCTCAGAGGTGGGGGTGATTCAGGTTGCATTGGATGGCGAGGTGATTGCCAGCACACCAGCTGTGGCTTTGCAGCAGATAGAGGAGGGTTCGTTTTTTTCGCAAGCCTTAGACACTATTTTACTGCTTTTTGAGTAGCACAACATTAATGACACGGTAGAGCGATGAGCACAGTTTACTTAAATGGCGAATACATGCCCAAATCTGAAGCTAAGGTTTCGGTATTGGATCGTGGATTTTTATTTGGTGATGGGGTTTATGAGGTTATACCTGTATACGGAGGCAAGCCCTTGCGCTTGGCGGAGCATCTACAGCGCTTGCAAAACAGCCTCGATGGTATCTCCCTAGATAATCCGTATAGCCGTGACCAGTGGGCTGAGTTAATTGGCGATATTGTTGCGCGCAACCAAGGCACTGAGCAGTCTCTGTATTTGCAGATCACAAGAGGGGCACCCGCCAAGCGCGACCACGCATTCCCCAAACAAACTGAACAGACTGTGCTTTTAATGAGCTCGCCGATCCTGCCGATTCCTGCAGCTGCAAGCATGCAGGGTGCGAGAGCTGTGTCTCTAGAGGATATTCGCTGGCAGTTGTGTCATTTAAAGACAGTGGCTTTACTGGGTAATGTATTGCTGAAGCAGGAGGCCATCAATCGTGGTTATGACGAATGTGTATTGCTGCGTAACGGCAATGCAACCGAGTGCTCGGCGAGTAATCTATTTATGGTTAAGAGTGACGTACTAGTGACTCCGCCAAAGTCAAATCAGCTACTGCCAGGCATTACTCGCGACTTGATCGTTGAGGTGGCCTTGGCGAATGGTGTAGACGTACAAGAGCGTGAGGTTGCCGAGGCGGAGCTGGCCCACGCGGATGAGCTGTGGTTCAGCAGCTCAACCAAGGCTATTGTGCCTATTGTAAGTCTAGACGACAAGCCTGTTGGGCAGGGCTCGGCAGGGCCGATGTGGCAGCGTGTACGCGCCTATTATTGTGACTATATTGAACAGCTAAAACGCGGAGAAGTAAGCTAATGCGTTATGTGGACATGCCTGAAGATGAGCGCGCACTGGAATTCCCCACGCGTTTCCCTGTTAAGGCGATGGGCAAGCCAGAATTTGGAATACGCGAAATTATACTGGAGGTGCTGGACCAATGTAAGGCGCCCTATGAGCCTTACAGTATCAGCGAGAATAAAAGTAAAAGTGGAAAATATGTGAGTGTGACGGTCTACATCATGGCGCAAAGCCGCGAGCAGCTGGATGATGTTTACGAGACCTTGTCTGATCGCCCCGAAGTGGCGATGACTCTGTAAAGCATTAAGCTATGTCTCGTGCGCTGAAAATCAAACAACTTGGCCTAGTGGACTATGCGTCTTGCTTTGCACAGATGCAGGATTTCACTCAAACTCGAGATGAAAATACCGTTGACGAGTTGTGGTTGGTCGAGCACCCGCCAGTATATACCCAGGGGTTGGCGGGCAAGGCTGAGCATGTTCTTAATGCTGGTGGTATTCCTGTGGTGCAGGTGAATCGTGGCGGTCAGGTGACCTATCACGGCCCAGGACAAGCGGTAATCTATTTTTTAATTGATGTAGCTCGGAGTAAGTTGGGCGTACGTGAGTTGGTTACGCGCATAGAAAACACGATGATTGCTTTACTGGCAGGTTACGGGGTCTGTGCTAACAGTGATAAAGACGCGCCGGGCGTATATGTGAGCGGCGCTAAAATCGGCGCTATTGGATTGCGTGTGACTAGAGGCTGCACTTATCACGGTCTTAGCTTTAATGTGGATATGGACCTGAGCCCTTTTTTGGGTATTAACCCATGTGGATATGCTGGCATGCGGGTTACTCAGCTTACAGAGTTGTTGGCTAGCCAATCTGTCGCCTTAAATATGAATGAAGTTCAGCAAGTCTTAGCTTCAAAGCTGGCGGTTGAGTTAGAATACGACACTGTTATCGACCTATAGAAGCCGCAGTCCGGCGGTGAGAAGCACTATGAGCAAGACCCCATCCACCTCAAATTACACGGCGCTATCGCGCTCTAGCCAGGATACTCATAAGCGGGGTGAGGCCAAAATTGCGCATATACCGATTAAGGTAGAGGTGAGTACGGGGGAATATCAGCGCAAGCCCTCGTGGATACGCGCAAAGGTTCAGAGCTCTCCCGAAGTTATCCGTATTAAAAAGCTGTTGCGCGAGAATAAGCTGCACAGCGTCTGTGAAGAGGCTCAATGCCCAAATTTAGGGGAGTGCTTTTCTCACGGTACCGCGACATTTATGGTGATGGGAGATATTTGTACTCGACGCTGCAGTTTTTGTGACGTGGCTCACGGTAATCCTAACCCTTTAGATAAGGATGAGCCGAAGAATTTAGCCAAGGCCATTGGCAAATTGAATCTGAAATATGTGGTGATCACGTCGGTGGACCGCGATGACTTGCGTGACGGCGGCGCAGAGCATTTTGCAGACTGTATTCGCTATACCCGCGAGGAAAATGCCCAGACACAAATTGAAGTGTTAGTGCCAGATTTTCGCAAACGTATGGAGATAGCACTGCCATACTTTGACAATGCGGTGCCGGATGTCTTTAATCATAATATGGAGACGGTGCCGCGCTTGTACAAGACGGCGCGCCCTCGCTCTAGCTATCAGGGCTCTTTGGATTTACTGAGGGCTTTTAAGCAGCGCCACCCGAGTGTACGCACTAAATCTGGTTTGATGGTGGGACTAGGAGAAAAGATTCCTGAAATTGAGCAGGTGATGCAAGACTTGCGCGATCACAGCGTGGATATGCTGACTATTGGTCAGTACTTACAGCCCTCCAAACATCATATTGCTGTGAGTCGCTTTGTACACCCAGATGAGTTCAAACATCTAGAAGAATTGGGCTATAAAATGGGCTTTAGCCACGTGGCTTCTGGGCCGATGGTGCGCTCTTCCTATCACGCCGATTTACAAGCCAAAGAAGTGCTGCAAAAATAGCTGATAATGCATTATTAGAGTACTTGCTATTGGTGGTGAAGCGGGGCCATAATGCAGCTGAATTACGACAATAAAAATGCCGCTTATACAGCGCAGGGGATCAGACATAACAGTGGAAACGCTTGGTCACGCTGAAATCACGGACAATACGGTGCTGTTGGACTTGTAATGGGCAATTCTGGCGGAACTCTGGCGCACTCGCTATCCAAGCGACTGCTGTCCTATATTCTACTTTGTAGTGCAACCTTTGCCATGCTGGTGACGGCGGTACAGCTGTATCTAGACTATAGTGGTGACGTATCTGAAATTGATAAGCGCATCCAGCAAATCCAAGATAGTTACTCAGACTCCATTGCCTCTAGTCTGTGGCTAGTGGATAGAGAGCAGGTTTACTTACAGCTTAACGGTATTTTAGAACTACCCGATATTGAGTATATCCGGCTCAGCGCGGTGGACGATCAAGACTACATCGTTGGAGAAGAACCGGGCAACGGCAATGTCATAGAACATACCTTTGACCTAGTACATAATGGCCCCTCTGGACAGTTACTTGGACATTTCTACTTAGTTGCCAACCTAAACCATGTCTATGCCCGTTTATGGGATAAGGCTCTGGTCATTCTGCTGACTCAAACAGTGAAGACCATGTTGGTATCGTTGTTTATCCTGTTTATTTTCCGCGCCATGGTGACAAGGCATCTAGCCAAGATGGCTAGCTATGCACGCAACCTGGGCCTAGACAGCTTGCATGAAGCACTAGAGCTTGACCGCAAGACAACATCAATCAACAAAGACGATGAGCTGAGTTATGTCGTGCGCGCAATCAATGATATGCGTGTAGAGATGCAGGAAGATATTCACAAGCGTGAGGCGGCAGAGACTGCACTGAAGTCGAGCAAGGAAAAATTCCAAGCCCTGTACGATGACAACCCATCTATGTACTTCACGGTTAATATGGAAGGTGAGCTGATTTCGGTCAACGATTTTGGCGCACGCCAGTTGGGTTACGATACATCCGAGCTAGTTAGTCGCTCTATATCCATGGTCTATAACAAGGGCGACGCTGACTCTATAATCTACTGTATCGACATGGACTGTGAAGACGATAGTCGCTTGTATCGTCGAGATATCTGCTTGGTGCGCAAAGACGGCACCACTATCTGGGTGCGAGAAACGGCGCGGGTGACAACCACTGATGCTGGCGAGCGCCAGATATTAATGGTCGCCGAAGATATATCCGAGGCGCGTCAGCTGTCGAATCAGCTCAGCCATCAGGCTAGTCACGATGCGCTGACGGGTCTAGTGAATCGCCGTGAATTTGAAAATCGCCTGCGCACATTAATTGAGCGAATGGATCCAGAGGAAAAGCAGGATCACGCCTTGCTGTATCTGGACTTGGACCAATTCAAAATCATCAACGATACCTGTGGCCACGTGGCGGGTGATGAGCTACTGCGCCAGCTGTCTTCTATGTTGAAACACAAGGTTCGCAAGCATGACACGTTGGCAAGACTGGGTGGCGATGAATTTGGCGTATTGGTCGATAACTGCTCTTTAGAAAATGCAGAAAACCTAGCGCAAAATATTTGTGATGCGGTCTCCAGCTTTCAGTTTTTCTGGGGCGTGAGCAGTTTCCGCATTGGTGTGAGTATTGGCTTGGTTGCCATGACGGATCAAACTAAGGACTGTAATGAAGTACTTAGCCAGGCTGACAGCGCTTGCTATGCGGCCAAAGATTTGGGCCGTAATCGAGTACACATATACCGTGAAAATGATGCAGAGTTAGCAAGGCGCTTTGGTGAAATGCAATGGGTCTCGCGCATTGAGACGGCACTTGAGCAGGAACGTTTTGAGCTGTATTTCCAGTCTATTGTGCCAGTGGGCGATACCCGCCAGACCGGCAAGCACTATGAAATACTCGTGCGCATGCGTGAAACCACGGGCGAAATTGTCTCTCCAGGGGCGTTCTTGCCAGCGGCAGAGCGCTATAACTTGATGGGTAAAATTGACCGTAAAGTGGTTGGAATGACTCTGCGCTGGTTGTCATTGCACCCTGCACACCATAAAAATTTAGAAGCCTGCTCGATCAATCTTTCAGGACAGACTTTGATGGACAGTGACTTTATTGAGTTTGTTTTCCGTGAGTTTGATCAATGTAATGTAGACCCCAGCAAGGTTTGCTTTGAGGTTACTGAAACAGCGGCGATTGAAAATTTAACTAAGGCGTCCACCTTTATTCGGGCCTTGAAAAATCGCGGTTGCAAGTTTTCCTTGGATGACTTTGGCAGCGGCCTATCTTCCTTTGCCTACCTGAAAAATTTACCTGTCGACTACATTAAGATCGACGGCCTTTTTGTAAAAGATATTGTTAAAGACCCGATCGACTATGCCATGGTTAGATCAATTAATGAGATCACTCAAGTGATGGGCAAGAAGACGGTGGCGGAGTTTGTTGAGGACGAGCTAGTGCTCAATGCTCTGCGCAATATCGGCGTGGACTATGCTCAGGGCTACTACGTTGGCATGGATCAGCCAATTTCTAAGCTGGCCAACCTTTAACCCCTACCGGGCCTGCCCGAACACTGTTATCAATCTTGGCGCAAGAGCTCGCTTCTGGGGGGCTAAAAGCTATGCTCGCAGCGGTCTTTATGTGTATAGTTTGCTTCTTTAAATTCCAGCTCGAGTAGAATATGGCCAAGCAAAATATCATGTCTAATGTAATCACGAAAATGCAGATGCTGCCACTGCCTGCCCGCAAGCAGGCGATGAGTAAGTTTTTTGGTTTTGTGGTTAAGTTTTTTGGAACAGCAGGTATACGTGTTGACGAGATGAACTCGACTCGTACGGTAATGACGTTAAAAAATCGCACTAAGGTACAGAATCATATTGGTACGGTACACGCAGCTGCTATGTCACTGCTGGCAGAATCGGCAACAGGCCTATTGGTTGCTTATACCTTGTCAGACGACAAGTTGCCGCTAATGAAGTCCATGAGCTTCAACTATGTGAAACGCGCCGCTCCCGGTGAGCTAGTTGCTGTTGCGGAGCTGACGCCCTCACAGCTGGACTTGATTCGCAATGAAGACAAGGGTGAAGTTACCGTTAAAGTAACTATTACGGATACTAAAGGTGTTGAGCCAGTGATCTGTGAGATGTTGTGGGCTTGGGTGCCAAAGAAACGCAAATAATCATATAAATGCTACGTCCGCTTATAGCTATAAGCGGGCGTAGTGGCTATAAAGTATCTATGCAAAATTGGATTGTTTACGGCTCTGAGCTATCACCTTTTACTTTAAAGGTGATAGCGATGTGCCGTTATAAGGGCTTGTCTCACCGCTTCTTTCCGGAACAGGGAAGTAATCTAGAAAACATGAAAATACAGCTGCGCAAGGAGCGGTTGCTGCGTGGGCAAATACCCCTCACACACCCTGTGTTTACCACTGAAGATGAGTTCCCCTTGGTACCATTTTTATTTGGCCCTGAAGGAGAAAATCTCTACGACTCCAGTGCTATTGCGCACTGGTTGGATGAGACTGCTCCGCTGGAATTCAAACGATCCCCTCTAGTGCCTAAAGAAAGTGCTGCCCTGGCCTTTGCTGTCTCGTTGATTGATGAGTATGCAGATGAGTTTGGTTTGTATTTGGTGCATCACAATCGCTGGAAGGTGTCTGCATTAAATAATAATGCGGGACAGCGCTTGTCTAAGGAGCTGCCGGTATTGGTAGCCCCGTTTAGAAAAAAAATAGACGCCTTCTTTAGCGAGCGCCAAGTGCTCCGCCTGCCTTATTTATTCAGTGTTGCCCCCAAGGGCTATAAGGTTAGAGGTTTGCCAAAAGACCGGTTGCCCCCCCATGTGGAGGGCTTTCCCCCTACGCATAATTTACTGGAAGAGGCCTTTGAAAATTTACTGGAGGCCTTGGAGCCCATTTTTAGTACACGCTCCTATTTATTGGGTGAGCGAGCCACTCTAGCTGATATGAGTTTATATGGGCAGTTAGGCATGAACCTGTCTGACCCCGAGGCCAAGGCTTGGATAGAGCGAGTAGCTCCAAATACCTTGCAGTGGCTAGAGCGCATGCATGTAGGGGATTTTATACGCAGCCGCTCAGGCAATGAGCTGGTGCTACACGAAGACTTGGCGCCACTGTTGAAAGAAATTTGCCGTACCTTTGTGCCACTGATGCAGCAAAATTTAGCTGCCTACAATAAGTTTTTAGCGATGGGGGAAAAGCAGTTTAACGAGGCTGCTTTTAATGCGGGTAAATGCTTATACAATGGTGAAATAAATGGGTTGCCCTTTCGCCATGTGGCAAAAACTTTCCAGGCTAAGGTGTGGAGAGAGCTGCAGCAGCAATGGCGAGAACTCCCCGATTTAGATCGTGCGGAATTATTGCCCCTACTGCCGCCCAGTCACAACCTAGATGCCCAGTCCTAGTTTATCCAGTTAGCTGCTGTTCTAATTCAGCTAGGCGCTCAGGGGTGCCTATATCTTGCCAGTCACCACTATAGTACTCAGCGCTTATGCAACCCTTTTGAATGCCCTGCCGTAATGGCTCACGCAGGGCGAGAAAGCCGTTCGGCAGACCTTCAAAAAAATCAGGGTGATAGATGCTGATGCCGCTGAAGGTATAGCGAGGCAAAGAAAACATGCTGAGCAGCTTATCCGCATCAATAGCAAAGTCACCCTTGGGATTGTGTTCTGGGTTGTTGACCAATACTAACTTGGCTAGGTGCTCGTCGCCCAATTTAAGCTGGGCAAAGTCATAGTCACTCCAGACGTCTCCGTTGACCACAATAAAAGGCTCTTCGCCCAGTAAGGGCAGGGCATTGATAATGCCTCCAGCGGTTTCTAAGCCCAGCTCCTGCTCATGGCTGTACTGTATGTTCACTCCCCAGCGTGAGCCGTCACCTAGGGCGGCTTCTAGCATATGGCCAAGGTAGGCTGTATTGATGACGATGTGCTGAATGCCGGCTTTGGCTAAAGCCTGAATATGGTATTCGATCAGGCTCTTTCCGGCTACTTCTAATAGGGGTTTGGGGCAGTGGTCGGTCAGCTCGCGCATGCGTGTGCCACGTCCCGCTGCTAAGATCATCGCATGAGTGACGGGGTTCATGATGACTGTCTAGCGAGTTGTTCGAATTGCTCTCGCACTTTCAGCTTCGCCAATAGTGCGCCAAAGGGCTTCAATACTTCGTATTCTGTACACACGTTTTCTATATAGGCGAGTGTACGTGGAATGTCATCTAAGTAGCCGGGCTTGCCATCGCGGTGATTCAGGCGGGCAAAGATACCGATCGCCTTGAGATGGCGCTGCACCCCCATAAAGTCAAACCAGCGTTGAAAGGTCGGCAAGTCACAGCTGCACAGTCCATTTAGCAGAACTTCGTTGTGATAGCTGGCCACCCAGTTGTGCACCTGGGCGCGGGGCCAAGCGATATAGCAGTCACGCAACAGGGACACTAGATCGTAAGTAATGGGGCCGTAGACGGCGTCTTGAAAGTCAATAATGCCGGGACTGCCTTTGTCTGTGGAGTCTAAGACCATCAAGTTACGCGAGTGGTAGTCTCGGTGCACAAATACTTGTGGCTGTTCCAAGGCGCTGGCGATCAATGCGTTGAAGCTAAGTTGTATAATATTCTTATCAGCCGGGCTCAGCTCTACCGCCAAGTGCGTGCCCAGTAGCCAATCGGTAAATAAGTTCATTTCTCTGCTGAGTAGCGCGCGGTCATAGGGGGGCAGTTTGCTACCGTCGACATGGGTTTGTATATGCAGCAGCGCACGTAGCGCGTCGCCGTAGTGTTGCTCGGCCATAGCCGGTACAGGCTTGCCATCTTGCAGCAGGCGGTCGAGCATTTGTACGTCTCCCAGGTCCTCTAGCAGCATAAAGCCCTGCTTTAAATCGAGGGCTTGGATATGCGGCACGTGAACCAGCTGGGCTTCTAGCTGTTGGGCAATATCGACAAAGGGTTTAGAGTCTTCTTTCTCTGGCGGGGCGTCCATGGCAATCAACACCTGAGTGTCTGTGCTGACACGGAAATAGCGACGGAAACTCGCGTCCCCAGATATAACTTCAATGCGGATAGGTTGCTGCAGGGCTTGTTGCGCCCACTGCTGGAGTTGTTGGAGACGTAGATCAGACATATAGCTTTAAACACCGCGAAAAGACACTGCAGGCATGGTATATTCATCCCCTCTTAATTGCTATACGCACGCGGCAGAGTTTGGCGGCGGGTGAGGACTTACAGGAACTAAAATGTTAAAGAAAACCATCGCAGGCTTATCCCTTTTATCTATCGCAAGCTTTGGCCAAGCTGCAGGCATCGACGTTAGCTTGAGCAATGAAACAGCGGCGTTTAATTATGTATTTGATTCTAGCCGTATCTTGCAGGGCGGGGCGGATATTACTTTGGGTGCTTTTTATAACGATAAGAAGCACAAAGTTAATGGTATTAGTATTGAGGCAGACGCTATCTTGGCTCAAGCCAAGTTCATGGTGACAGGCAATATGAAGGGCACGGATAAGCGTGTGTCGTTAAGTGCAGGTGCCAAGGGAGTGATTGGCGAGATAGATAGTAAAAACTTCGACGGAAATGTTGCAGCCTTAGCCATAGGCCTAAAAGCGGCCTATTTAATTCCCAGTGAAAGCACTCCGATGGCGGCTTATGTGGAAGCCTTTGTAGCACCAGGTATCACCTCTTTTGCCGATACGGAAAACTACCGCGAGTTTACGCTTGGCTTTGAGGCAGAAATTGCACCTAGCGCAAAAGGCTACATCGGCTATCGCCTGATGGAAGTTGAACTAGACCAGGTTCCGGGTGACGTAGAGGTGGATGACAATATCCATGTCGGCTTAGTCCTTACCTTCTAAGTCTCTCGATTTACAACAAGCTCCTGCCTCGGCAGGAGTTTTTGGTTATCCCTATGCCAGCTCAAGAACTCGACCGCCTTTTAGTTATCATGCGCACCCTGCGCGATCCTGATACGGGTTGCCCCTGGGATGTGAAGCAAGACTTCAAAAGCATTGCCCCCTATACCATTGAAGAAGCCTATGAGGTGGCAGACGCCATTGAGCGTGGCGACTACGATGATTTGCAAGAAGAGCTAGGCGACTTATTGTTGCAAGTGATTTTTCATGCGCAAATGGCCGACGAAGAAAATTTATTCGACTTTCACGCTGTAGCGAAAACCTTGGGTGACAAGCTCGTCGCTCGCCACCCTCATGTATTTGGCTCTGCCTCTGCGACTAATGAAGAAGAGGTTAAACAGCTGTGGGAAGCAAAGAAGTCCCAGGAGCATTCTGACAAGGGCCACGCCAGTATATTGGACGATATTCCCCAGAATATGCCCGCCTTAATGCGCGCGCAGAAGTTGCAAAAGCGCGTGGCGAAAGAGGGCTTTGATTGGCCCGATATACAGCCCGTGATCGCTAAGGTGTATGAGGAGTTAAAAGAGGTTGAGGTTGAAATAGATGAGAATGACCGAGCCAAGCAAGAAGAAGAGCTAGGCGACTTATTATTTGTTGCTACTAATCTTGCGCGGCACTTAGGTTTTAAAGCGGAAGATTGTCTACGCAATGCCAACTACAAGTTTGAGCGTCGTTTTCGCGGTATTGAGGCGGTGTTAGAAGAGCAGGGCAAGGCCATGGCCGACTGCTCATTAGAAGACCTAGATGGCATCTGGGACCAGATCAAAGTCTTAGAGAAAAAGGCGTGAGTCATTGGCCTGAATATATTGCTCCAGAGCAGAATATTATTTTGTTTGATGGGGTTTGTGTTTTGTGCACAGGCTGGGTTAAGTTTTTATTGAAATATGATAAGCAGCAACATTACAAGCTCGCCTCTGTGCAATCCCCCGCAGGCCAAGACCTGCTGCGCTATGCGGAACTACCCACAGAGATATTCGAGACGTTGGTGGTCATAGAGCAGGGCGTAATACATGTGCGCAGTAACGCGGTGCTGCGCGTTTTAAGGCGATTAGGCCTGCCTTGGTCTTTAGTCGGTGTATTTAGAGTTGTTCCGCGTTTACTGCGAGATTTTATTTATTACCATATCGCCATCAATCGCTATCGGATATTTGGCCAGCACTCCTCCTGTTATGTGGCCATCCAAGCCGATATGAACCGCTTCTTGAAAAAGCCGGAGACTAGCCGTGTATAAAATTATCGATGACCAGGCTGATTTTGTGGTGATTGATAAACAAGCCGGTACTAGTTTTCATTCAGAAAGTGGAGAGGCGGGTTTGTTTGAACAGTTCAAACAACAGCAGGGTTTAAAGGAGCTCTACCCTGTGCATCGCTTAGATAAAATGACTTCGGGATTATTGGTTTTTGCAAAAAATAAATACACCGCACAATGCTTAGGTGAGCTGTTTGAAAGTCATCAGGTAGAAAAATATTACTTGGCGATATCGGATAAAAAACCCAAGAAAAAGCAGGGCCTAGTTAAGGGTGATATGGCGGCGTCACGTCGCGGTAGTTATAAGCTGATGTCCTGTAATAGTAACCCTGCCGTCACGCAGTTTTTCAGCCGCAGTGTAGGTAATGGCAGGCGCTTGTTTTTGCTTAAGCCCTCTACGGGGAAAACCCACCAATTGCGCGTGGCGATGAAAAGTATTGCGGCACCGATCATGGGTGATCAGCGTTATTACCCTGACTGTCCGGAGTTAGAGCGCGGTTATTTACACGCTTATCAGATTGGCTTTAGCTTGATGGGAAAAAACCATTGTTATCAAATCGCTCCCAGTACTGGCGAGGGCTTTTTGAGTGCTGCAGTGACTGAGTGCTTGGCTGGGCAGTGGTACCATCCTGATGAACTGAATTGGCCGAAGATATAACGACACTGTTATCCTGAACGGAATGCAATGTAGCCGAAGGATCTGGGTAACGGACAACTCGGTGAACAAGATCCTTCGCTGCCGCTACACTCAGGATGACATTATTTAAATTTAGTAAAGACTGTAAAAATTAGAGAAATAAACATGTTAAAAGCATTTCGAGTATTAAGTTTAATAGAAGGTTTGTCCTTGATCGCACTGCTGTGCATCGCTGTACCATTGAAATATCAGTTTCAGGTAACTAGCGTAGTGCCTATTGTTGGTCCTATCCACGGCATACTGTTCATGGCTTATTTCTTTATGTCCCTGAGCGTAAGCCATAAAGAAGAGTGGTCGGTGGGGTTCTGGTTGTTGGTGCTGCTGGCTTCTGTTATCCCTGGGGCGTGTTTTATTTTAGACTGGAAGCTGAAAAAAGGGGCTGACTCAAGTTCTGAGGCTTCTGAAGAAAGCATACAGTAGCTGATTTTGTCAGTGCGGTGTGCTCTGTTTAAGTCCTCCAAACGGAGTGACTACGGCTCCATAGTAGAGTGAATGACCTTTACGACAGCTGATGTATTGGGGGGCTCAGTATCACTCAGCAGATACTGTGACCAGCGCGTTAATACTTCTTTACACTGACTAGGCGAGCTAGTGATGTACTTATGCAGCTTCAATGTGCAGCTTAATTTTCCGTTGTAAATTACAGCGCAGTTGGAAACAGGGTAGTTAGCGGTACCTGGTGCGCAAATATACCACCAGCCTATTTCGCCATCCTCAGAGCCATTTTTAGCTTTGTCCTGCGTAGCGATCCACTCTCCTAAAGAGCTAAAGCTGCCGGCATAAAATTGCTGGCTGCTGAGATAGCGATATAAAATTCTTAGAGCAAACCTGGGTAAGTACTTGGCTATTTTTGATTCCTTCCAGCTGACCCAGTGCTGCCCCGATTTCAAGCGTTGACGTATCATCTGGTGCAGATCAAACAATCTAGTATGAGCATTTAGCTGAACATAAAATCCACTGCTGTAGTTTGAATAGGGCGTGCCGTAATCAATGGCACCTCGCATATTCACTGGATAAAGCCAGCTATAGTTTTGGCCTGGCTCGATAAGAAGCTCTGAGCAGGCCTTGTTCAAGGACCAGAATAACAAGGTGTTCATTGACACCTTTGAAAATTTAGCTTTTTTCTGAATTTCGTGAGTTTGCTGCTCAGTAAATAAAGCCGTATATAAGTGGTCTTGTGCTTGTGTTCTACTTTTATTCCAGTAGAGCCATTTTATGGATTTTGAATAGGTTACGGATTTCTTCTTTATTAAGGCCAACCGCTTCTTGCATGGTTCGCTTGTATCACGACTGAGAGGTACTTTGTTATAGTCTATTCCTAATTCGTCAAAGCGATGTATCAAGCAGCTAATGCCATCCATATTTCCGTGCTGGTATATATATTGTGAGGGTTGTTGTGCCTGTTCAGGGTAATGACCTAGCAATATATTGTCGTTGATGCCGAGTTTACGACGTTGTTCAAACCAAATTCCAATATGATCGAGTCTATGACGAGGCATTTTTATAACCGTGCAACTTCAGGGTAGCTATAGGGAAATTCCACATTTAATAATGCAGGGGGAACATCCGCGTAAGTGGTTAAAAAATGCTCGCTGCTTAAGGTGTGCTTGCGGATAGGTTTGAGAACCGCATTTAAAGGATCGTTGCTGTCTAAACCAATGACCAGTGGTATGCCTGAGGCATGTTCTGATTGGCTGGCGGAACTTAGCAGTTCCGCAAAAATAACAGGATTGTTATCTTTGACTACTAAAGTATGCACATAGCTATAGCTAAGACAGCCTCCTTTTTTAGGTAGATTGAACCCCCTGCAAAAAATATTATATATATTGCGCAATAATGAAAACTTATAGTCAATGACACGGGTTTGCTTAAATTTTCCCTGGTTCCATAGGCCGAATATTCCGACCAACTCGTTTCCTGCAAAGGCTAGGTGAAAATTTTTACAGCTTAAGCCTTGGTAAAATTTATTATCGTTTTCCAGCTGTGAAAAGTCATAGTGCGGAAAAAACTGCTTCTTGGGAGCCTCCCTATCAAAAAAATCCTGCATGGTATTAATGTCTTTATAACTAGCTTGGCGAGTAAGGCAGCGTGTATGTTTTTTCAATAGTTTGCGTTGAGGAAAAATGGTGTGAGTATTAAATCTACAGTGCTGGAAATATTTTGGCATCCCCCCTCTTGCCTTGCTCACAGTATTCAATGACTTTTTATTCTCACTGAGAATCACAGTGTGTGCCCAGCCATCATTGCCAAGTATGGCTTTTAACTGTTTAGCCATGCGGAACATAACCCGAGTACCCTGGTAGTCTGGGTGTACTCTTAAGTCACCGGTATAGCGAACTAGCTGGGGGTGTCCATTAATATATACCTCTCTTAGGCCTGCACTAAATACGCCGACAATACGTTTACAGGATAAATCTTCATAAACATATATTTCTGGTTGGCAGTAACTCACGGCAACGGCATTGAAATAACTGGGCTCACGCTCAAATCCTAGTGTGATAATACCTCCCTGCGATACATCTCTAAGTAGCTCTCTAATGGCTAAATCATCTTCTTTATTAGACCTGCGTACCACCCACTGCTTATTCATAGCTACCTTCTAATTGCTTTGATAGTTCGTCTGGTGCATGAGAGTTATCTATTAATAACATAAGGGGTGGGAGGAGTAGAAAGTCAATGGACAGTGCAATAGATAATACCAGTGACAGCAAAACCCCCATGGATTGGCTGGGTTCAAAGCTGGCTAGCAGCATTAACATGAACCCGCAGACGAGTACGATGGTGGTGATTAGAAGAGCAGGACCTACCGTTTGAAAAACATACTCAATAGCCCCTGAGGGGCTGTAGAATAAATTATCCTTAGCGTATTGATATTTACTTAAGAAGTGCACAGTATCATCTACAATGATACCCAGACTTATTGACATGACAACGGAAGCCGCAATGCTGATTTTACCATCAACGACTCCCCATATAGCATAGGCGATAAGCAGTGGTAGTAAGTTAGGTATTAAGCTAATAAGACCTAACTTAAATGATTTTAGGGCATAGCAAAGTATTAGTGCGATAAGTATTAGGCCTGCAATTGAACCGGAAATAATGTCTCTAATATTGTTTCCAGACAGGTAGGCGAAAATCAAGTCCATGCCAGTTCCTTCTTTGACCACTAGGTGTTTAGTATTGTTTTTTATCCACGCCACTGCTGTTTGGTCAAATTCAATTAACTCTTCAGAATCCATTTTGTGCAATATAATGCTAACCTTGCTTGCTGATTGATCTGAGTTTTGTATGTGGTCCAGTCCTAGACCAACAGGTAAAGACATTTCGTAGAGCAATAAGTACTGCGCTATTTCAGCTTGCTTAGAAGGAATGGTTAAATACTCAGGTTTTCCGCCATGTAGGTTTTTATTTATTTTTTTTACCATGGTGGTGTGTACGTCAACAAAACCAACCTGTTCTTGGTCATTCAGCCATTGTGCAAAAAGGTCAAGTTCCGCGAGGTAGTCTGGAGAGTGTATTCCGTACTCCCCGTCTATGCTGTTAACGGTGTAGTTAATTTCATGTATGCCGCTATAGTTTCTGTCTAGTTCGCTAAGTGCAATGCTTATTTGAGAACTTTCATTGAAGTATTCATACCACCGTTCAGTAACCGTATTGTTTGAAATTAAGAAGCTACTAGAAATACTGCATATGAACATGCTAATTAACAGGGCTTTTCGGTGAGTGATGACTTTCAGCCCAAACTTGACTAGAGAGCCTTGAAAAGCGGTGTCAGATTTCACGTAGTACTTTGGCGCTGGCAACCAGGACAATAATATAGGCGCTAAGCTAATACTTAGCAGATAGGCTGAGAGCACGCCAAATGCAATCATGTTGCCAAGTGTTTGGTAGGGGGGGGAGTCACTACTATTGAGGCATAAAGCACCGACTACCGTACTCAGGGTAGTAATTGTTATAGGCAGAAAATTTTGCTGCAGGGATTCCTGAATGGCCGTTTCTTTATCGCTGCCAATATGTATTTTATGGTAGTAAGTATTCAATATGTGCACTAGGTCGGCTACGGCTATCGTGCAAATAGCCGTAGGCGCAAAGGCATGGGTGGGCGTAATAGTCACAGCCATTAGACCAAAAAATCCAAATGTTGCCGTGATAGATAGGGTGGATATAGTAAGTACTATTAAAACACCAGTATATGTTTTCAATAATAGGGCTAGCATGAGGCTTATTACGATAAGTGTCGCTACTGAAATGATTCCGAGGTCGGATTTCATGGTTCGAGTAATGGCGGCACTAGAGGCTACGGAACCACTGAGATATATTTCATGGTTTGGATACTTTTCTTTATATTGATTGGCTAGCCTTTCTGTGGCGGAATATATCTCGGAGTTGATTAACTTGTTATTATCTTGCCGGTTAACAGTGATAGAAATAATGGAGGAAGTTTTATCTTTTCCAACAAGCACGCCATATATGTTTCCGGTCTCTTCGCTTATTCGCTGTATCTCTTTTATATGTTTCTTGTTGCTCAATATGTCTTTGTCTTCAATTAAAAAGTTAACAGATAAGCTATCCCCTCGTACTTCTGTATGCTGATAGTTACTTAAAGAATCAACTCTTATAGAGTGTGGAATAGACCAGCTAGCGTTGCTTAGGTCAAATATAAGGCCAAGTGTTTTAGGGTTGAATATAGAACCTGTGTTGTTTTTAATATGAATGACGATACTGTCTTGCTTGTTGAATGCGGTTTCCATTGCGTCGAAAATTTCAACTTTAGTATTTCTGTCATCAAAAAATTCCCTGAAACTTGATGCGATTTCTATTTTATAGCTGAAGCTACTTAGAACGCTGTAGAGGCATATGATGAGAGTGAATATAAGTATTCTATGCTTGTTGAGTATTTCAATGTAATGCTGAAACATCATTATTAACCTGAATGTTCATGTGTGATTTAAAGGTTTAATTTTTTAATAAGGTGGCTATGCACATTTGTTTTCATCAGTAGGTAGTGGAGAGCCAGGTAAGACGGCGTTTAAAGCGGCACTGTTTAGACAGTGCTTAAGGGGCTCTATTTTTATATCCCCCTCTAGCATTCCTCTTTCCTTGCATATAGATAGATATAATTTTTTTGCTGTTCTTGAGCGTATGCAGATAGCGTGTGAGAGTTGCCCTAGGTCACAGGCGAGTTCGTAGTGAAAATTTTGGCGCAGCTCTTTGTCAAGCTGCTTAGATAAGCGGCTATCAACACAGTCTTCATTGATAGTTGAATCTTCTAACAGTGCTATATACTGAGGCTTTCTAGGCTGATTCCCCTGATAGGCCAGCAATGTAGTTGGTCTTAGCTGTTGTTTACTAGAGCAGATTTTTCTTAATATTTTTTCTGCTATTTCGGGTGACATTTTTTCACCGACCATGTCAACGCCGCTAATGCGACCCTTGAATTCTAAGTTGGGAACAGACCCGGTAAAAGACTTTACCTCTAGCAAATCATTCATTTCATAACGTAAAAAACCATTTCCAGCACTGATTATAGGAATTACTTTTTGCCCTTTTCTGAGCTGCCATGCGGTGTGGATTTTGTTGTCGCCGGCATCTCTGAACTCGTAATAGTGGCTTTGGTAGGCTAGTACATGGCTGTTCTTAAAGGGTATGGTGACCACTCCCTCTGTGGCCCATAGGCCCTTACCTTCAAAGTCTGCAAAGCTTAAGCGCTGGCACAGCTCCTGAGCCCAGTATTCAGACATTGCGGTATCCCATGATGAGACTAAGGCAAGCTTTGGCCAGAGGCTTTGGTAGAACTCACTGGATTGACTGCCATCCCATGACCTTAACAGTGCGGCGCTGAGTTTGTTTTTGGGGGCTTTAATACTTTGTAAAGATTTCTTTTGCTCTGGGCTGGTCCACTGACCTGTCTCTAACACCTGTGCTATATATTCTTTTGACTCAGATAGTTGGTCTAGCAATTCAAGGGCAAAAGTTGGGCTCCACACAGATATCATGGATAAGTGACAGTTTGCCGCTAAAAAGGTAATGGTGGCAAACATGGAGTCTTGCATCGTTTTTGCATTTGTAACGCTGCTTGGTACAGGCTGGCTGAGATGTGCAATTAAACGCTTTGCTGGGCTGAGGAGTTGTGTGTCATCGTTAACGTCATCAAACTTGCCCTCTCGCTTACTTTCAGGAACCCAGGACAAAGACCAATAGTGCACGCCATTTTTGATACCGGGATACTTTTGATACATAGAGCTAAGCCATGGACTAATTGCATTATCCAGTTCACCTAGAAATAATTTGGTATAAGGGATGGTTTTAACTTCTGATGTGGAGCCGCTGGTGGGCTGATAGCGCATAACAGGGGAGTTGATGAGTTTACTCTTCCCTTGTTTTTGCCGCTTTATTAAGTCTTGCCAGTCTGTGTAGCTAGTATAGTTAACTTGGTCGCGATACTCTTGCCAAGACAATGTTCCTCCCGTGCGGTCACTTTTTTGAATAGAGTCAACGCGCGATAATGTGCTGTCCAATATGCTCTTCTGTACAGCTTCAACATTATTTAGATTGTTTAAGAAGCGTTTGTTGCCTCTCCTCATCGAGGCTTGCATGATGGTATGTAAGACATAGAAAAATAAGATTTTCATCGAGGTAATCTACTTAGCTCTTTATTGTTTTGGACAGGCTTATCTTTTGTGTTGCCTTGCTTGTTTTTATACTGCTCCATATTTTTCTAGACAGAATAAAGACATAGCCGAATAAAACTTTATAAGAAAGAACACCTACACAGGGGAGCTCTGTGCCTTTTTGCCATGTTGGATTTTTTTCTTCAAAAAATGCGATTTTAGGTTTTTCTTCGCGCAGCTCGTCGGTAATTTCGGCAACGCCACCTTTTAACATTTGATAGTCATTGCCAAAATCCAGCAGGCCAGATTTTTCGTCATAAATTCCGGGGAATAGGTTCTCACAATAGCTTTTAACAACAGCATCTAAATGGGCGTTTTTCCCCTTGGGGTGAGGGTGATAGTCGAGGAAATTATTGGCGAGTAGAAGGTATGTTTTAAACCCCTTTGAAATAAGTAGCCAATAAAGTGGGATTCTTCCAGAGCTGAGCTTTTTCATTAGTACATAAATGAAAAAGCGAGTCTGTAATACGCGTGACCCCCAGTATTCTTTTTGAATAATTGTGTCGCCGCTAAATACACCGCAAGCAGGCTTGCCGTTGGGCATGATGAAGTAATATTCAGTCACCGTAGTAAAACCCACTATGACTTTATCTTGTCGACGCCGCACAATAATAACGCCTGTTTTTTTACGCATGTCACTTTCAAAGGTTTTAAAGTCTGTGCCAGAGTAATATTTTTCGAAAACATCAAACATTTGCTGACGGTCCTTTGCGCTTATATTTCTAACTTGGACAAAACGCGCAATAATTTCTGATCGATCAAACATGAGTAGCCATCCTTTTTTAAACCGCATGATTTACCGCGACAGTGTACACCTGCGCACATTGTGGGCAAGAGCATTTTCCCTGCTGATTTCTGATTTATGGCTGTTTTTTATTGACAAAAGGCGACATTATGGCTTTGTATGAGGGGTTGTCGCGTGTTGTTTGTGGTTTTTTACAATTAGGGAATAAATCTTTGCTTTTAATAATGGCGCTTTTTTTACTGTTTTTGTGCTTGTTTGTACACCTTGTGTATTGAGGTGCACAGAAATGGGCCAAAGCACAGAAGATAAGTAGTGGTGGGGGGGGGGGGGGAAT
>Ga0105356_10000123_pt1 | contig 64849 bp, 85 predicted proteins | sample GOMGulsemesocosm_3_FD_83502 | JGI IMG/M metagenome (GOLD analysis project Ga0105356, IMG submission 83502) | Methane-oxidizing microbial communities from mesocosms in the Gulf of Mexico - GOM9D Gulf of Mexico | ecosystem: Environmental > Aquatic > Marine > Cold seeps | place: Gulf of Mexico...
AGAAGTTGATTTGGGGTGTTTTAAACCTGACATATTGGCCTCATATAAAGGGCAGAAGCTCTTAATAGAGATAGCCGTCACTCACTATGTCGATAAAGAGAAAAAGAGAAAAATCAAAAACGAAGGTATATCGTGTATAGAAGTGGACTTGTCTGCGCTCCATAAACAGGATAGCGAGGTGTCTGATAAAGATGTGGATATGGCTTTATTTGCTTCGGTTAAGAATAAAAAGTGGATTTTCAATTCTAAGGAAGGTGCGGCGTTATCTTCAGCTAAAGAGAAATTCGCTAAGCTAGAGGCTAAATACCATGATGAGCAATTTGGGGCGCAGGAGGAGGAAGAAAAGACTCTTACGGAAGAATTAGATTCATTATTAATGGGGGACTTTAAGTTTAAAATATTAAGGGATGAAATATGTGGCCGTAAGGAGTTTTGGAACTGTCCTGTGACGCTTAAATACGAAGGTGAAAACGGAGATTCCAAGGAGCTACTATTGGAGGTGGCTTGTCGTATTGATGGCAATGAAAGCGGTGAGCAAGAGGTGATAATTGATTGCATCACATGTGAGAATGGGTATATATCAGTTAATAACCATTATCTTGAAATGCTTGTTAAGGATAACCTTAAATGGTTGTTCGATAATGAGAATTGGGTATTTTGTACAGAGGCGTAAACCTCTGCTGTAAAAAATAGATTATTTTTTTAAAAAAAGTTTGTCAGGACAATGGAATGGAATTGTTAGCAATAGTTAAGGTCGAGCGCGAAAATAGGGTTTATTGCCAAATTAATAATTGTAATCGTTTGCTCACAAACATATATGTCGTTCAAGATAGGGGAGAGTTAACAGTAATTGGCTCTGAATGTTTCAAAAAAACATACCCTGAACATGACGGAAAACCCATGTATACAGGTGGTGGTTCAGGTCAGCTTCTATCAGAAGATGAAAGGGAGCTGTTTATTAAAAACACTGCGGCGTTTATTGAGAAAATGAAGCAGGCTCATGCTGAGCAGCTAGAAGAGGCAAGACTTAGGCAAGCTAGGTTGGATAAAATAGCCTTGGAAGAAGAGGAGTATAAGCGTCAGGTCGAGACGAATAGAGCCAAGCTTGAACAAAAAGCTTTAGAGAGTATTCAGGTTGACGAGAAACAAAGACAGGCTTTTAAAAATGCAGCTAGGGAAGAAAAGCGATTAAGGTCTGAGTCTATGTCCTTTGAAGATAGGCCAATCCCAAAAGGGATGGAGGCATTTGTGTGCGGGAATTGCTCGCACAAATATCATTGGATGGACTTAGGGTCAGCTAATGCGTGTCGAAACTGTGGCAGTAAAAAAGTAAAAAATTATTTTAGAAATAGTCTGTCAAAGCGTAAATAAGCAGCGGCAGAACGTAAACAACAGGCGCGGATAAGCGGTTGTACAGGCGTTAAGGGTCTGGGCAGTTAGTCCCAGTTAATACCCTAAAGGGTCTTGCAGCGGCATCGTGCCTCGCTAGAAAAGTAGAGTATTGAATGGCAGAAAAAAAAGCACGATCAGCAGCAGAGCGGCAAAGGCTCAGGGCTAAAAAAATCAAAGACGCTGGCTTGGTTAAAGGGTCGATCATCTATCACCCAGAAGACCGAAAGGCTGTGTCTGAGTATGCGGAAGAGCTGTATAAAAAAAGGGATATTAAGCTAGATAAATAGTTGTTATTCGTGAGCGCTCACGCTATAATGCTTTGCATGGATAAGGAATTAGTTGCAAAGGAATATCGGAGGCTTGTTAATGAAACAGACATGTCTATTGATGAGATAAACAAAGAGCTATTAGCTTGGATTGAAGAGCAGGAACAGGATTAATAAATGTCACCACTTGAATTGGGTAAAGAAGCATATAAGAGCGGTATAGTTGCGGCGTGCCAAGATCCGAAAATGATGGATTATCTAGTTAAAAATACTGACGGTCAGGTCGGCTCTGGTGTAGCCCCTTTGGAGAAGTGGAATCAAGGATGGCATGAAGAACAACAGATTGAGCTTAAGGCTCGATTTCCAGAAATGTACCAATAAGGGAAAAGACCATGAAATTTATTAAGACTTTATTAGCCATTACATTTATCTCATTTGTTGCAACACAAGCACTTGCAGCAGAGAAAGATGATATGTATTCGGCAGCTGTAGATTATCAGCAAAAGCAGCAACGACTCAAAAGCTATGGGGATGCTGTAGCAATCTCTAAGGAATTTTTATTTAAGCGCCACATATCAATTATTGATGTAGTGAAGAAGCCCGGTTTTGATGGAGTAGTGGTCAAATATGTTCTTCGCTCACCGAATACAACAATTTGCGAAAGCTACATGACTTATACAGAGCAATCTGGATGGCTGGTAAGTAAGCAATTGTGCCCAATCAACTAACAGGGAAAAAACGCATGAGTGATTTTTTAAACAAGCAAGAACTACTTAGCTGGCTATCCAGTAAAGAAAGTGAGCTATTAGCTGATCGTGACCGGTCTTCTAATAATGACAACTGGGACAAAGCAGCATCCAAAGATGCCGAGCGGTTAGCATTTCAACGGATAATAAACCGCATAGATTTGGGCGATTTTGATTCTTCAGTCGTCAATAAAAATATCTAGGAAAAAACATGAGTAAATTTACTATGAAATATTTAGACTGGGCACATACATTGTTGTTCATTATTGCAATAATTTTGGTGGCTACATGCACCTCCTATGCTGATGATAAAGCTACTGTTGCAGTGCTTTCTAATCTGGCCTTTCTCTCTCTGTGCGGGTATGCAGGATTAGGCTTGTATATGCGTTCTCTTAATTCTGAGTTTAAGTATTCGGAAAGTGTTGAATTGTCATTGTTGCGCCAGATCAGGTTTCAGCTAAGGGAGGGTTTGGAAGTGTCTGTAGAGCAAATAGAAGCAAGCGAGAAAGCCGCTGCTAAAGCTGATGAAAACTACTTAAAAACACACGGCTTTACTCGACCCGCAGTAGCGATTGCCGCTAGTGCCGCGCCCAAAACAGATACCTAGGAAAAAATATGACTGCAGAAATTATAATGAAAATTGGACTATCGCTTAGTCTAGGGCTTGGATTTGTAGGCGGAGTGATTATGAATTTTAGATATTTGGCTGAAGTTGAGCTAAAACGTGAAAGAAGGAAAGTTCGACGTGAGGTCATTGTTGTCGGCTTCCCTGTATTGGTATTAACTGCTCTTGCTTGCATGTACTTGGGGAATGAGTACCCAGCCGAACGATTTTCTACAAATTCAGCAGGCATCGCAATAGCTTCTCTTATTATTTATTGCTGCGTGGCGGTCAATGTTAAAGCGTATAGACTCGACAATCAGGACAAGGGGTAAAAGTAATGGAAACCAAGAAGGTAGAAATATTTATATTAGACGCTCCTGGAATCAATGGAATGGGTGATAATTCTTATGAGCGCTTCAAAAAATATACAGAGGAAGGGGGTAAAATTTGGCATAGCCAGATTATCGAAGTTCCAGAAGACTTTGACCCTGCCGATATAACCATAAAAACATCTGGGAAATAAGGCATGGCGTTATCAAAAATAAGGCAAGAAATGGTTGCCAAAGTAGTAAGTCAGTGTGAAGTCGAATATAACCCCGAAACGGGCTATCCTAAATTACATGCGTGCCCAATTACAGGTGTAGTCAAAATATGCAGAACAGAAAAACAATACCAGCGATCGGGCGTCGAGCCTCTTGTGGTTTTTGTTGTGTCGTTTGTAACAATATTGAGCTTTCTAATTTTTATCATTAAATCAAGCCTAGGATAAAATAATGAATACTGATGTAGCAGTATATTTAGACGGTAAGGGCGACAAATCTTTGATTGAGGCTCTTTCAAAAAAGGCCGATAACTTTGTTAGCTTGTATGAAAAAAGGACAGGATTCATACATGAGGAGAAACGGGAAGTGCTTCACTCAATGCTTATGGTGCTGATTGCTGAGTCAAACTGTGAGCAAGATGAGGGTTCAGAATTAAGCCGATTATTTGCGATGACGAGAAGTTCACATGACCCGAAAATAGATTATGTTAAGCAACATAAAGATCAATAGAAGAACCTAGGAAAAAACATGAGTAAGAAAACGCAGTGGTTTATAGCCACATTAATAATTTTGATTGTTTCTACAACATCATATTTCATACCCTACATCCAAAGTGGTGACTATGTTTCTTGGGGTCTTGGGAAGGTTGTTTGGGGGCTTTTGACGCTGGGGTACATGGTTTTTTGTTGGCATAACTGCGACAAAGAACACACGGGGTAAAAGTAATGAAGGTTAAGAAGGTAGAAGTTTTAATATTGGACGCACCTGGCATCAATGGAATGGGTGATAACTCCTATGAGCGCTTTAAAAAATATACAGAGGAAGGCGGTAAAATTTGGCATAGTCAGATTATCGAAGTTCCAGAAGACTTTGACCTTGCCGATATAACAATAAAAAATTCTGGGAAATAAACAGATGCCAACTATCGCCCAATCCCTCAAGAATTTGATGCTCGAAAATGGCGTTGATGTGGTGTGGTCTGGTGATCCTGATTTGTGCATTGATGCCTACCTTCAAGCTGGGGGCAAGGTCATGCACCCATTGAACAAAATAAGAGCTGTCATAGCCGCAGCGCGGCGCTCAGAGCTGTTTGAGCAGGACGGCTATATAAGGGCGTGTGATTGCAACGGAACACGCGAGATATTGCACCCAGCATTTAAGCTTAAAGAGTCTGAAAATACGGCTCAAGAACATCAGGGATAAAGCGATGGAATTAGGAGCGGTTAAAGGTTTTAAGAATATTCATAAAGACGAGCCTTATATAGATGCCGAATACTCAGCCGAAGTTGGGCATGTTTACATGCTTTATGTCCCGCCTGTCCTGCGCGGGAAGGGTGTAGGAGCGCAAGTGTTTAATGACTGGGTTGCGACTCTTCCTAGCACCGTTAAACGTGTACGCCTGAAAGCTACTACTTGTGGTGGAAGTGACGGCTTGAAGTTCTGGAAAGAGTTAGGGTTTACTGATGCTTTCAGCGGATGCCTGCATGAAGAAATAGAAGATACTCTTGTGCTTGGTGTTAATGGCTACAGCAATCCAATTGCAGAGGCCGTAGAGCCAGGAGGTGACGAGTATCGCCACTGGATTGAAGACTGTGCCGATATAGCCCACCTAACAAACCATCCACAATTACTCGCCGCATAGGCGTACAAGGGAAAAAACAGTAATGCTTGTAAGTAAAAAAAATGCTGAGAGTCGGTCGAAAAAAGCATTTAAAGAAGGCAGGAATAGCTATGTTTCTGACCTAAAGGCTTGGCATGAAAAACAGTCTACTTTACAGAGTGAGTTAGATGCCGAATTTGAGAACAGCTCTATAGAGAAGTTCTCGGTAAATATTTGGGATGATTCCTCAGAGGGTGGCATAACTTATGCCTATGTTGAAATGAACGGTGCTCCAAATAGTGTTTGCTTTGACCTGTTGACGGCTCTCTATGAGTTTTCAAAATCTAATGTGAAAATAAACAAGACAGGCGTGAAATTTGGAATTAGGTTTTACGACGCATCAACTGTATGGCCCTCGCTAATTGGGGATCGTAATAGTGAGTTCAGCCTGTATAAGCGTTGGGAGATGACAATTCATGGGGCGAACTATGAGTCTCTTGAAGTAGTGGTTAAAGAGTTAAAAAGGTTTCCTCAATTCATGGGGAAACCTGTCGATATTTATAGTGAATCTTGAAATCAAGGAACACGGAAAAAAAATGAGTACATTAGAAGAAATATCTGAAATACCAGAAAAATATCGTAAACATAAAGATGCGTTGACCTTAATGTTTAAAGAATATGACGTTGCTAGTATTAAGTCTTTAATTCCAATGTATAGGAATAATCCATCTTTCAAAGCAGAGTGGAAAGGATTTTGGATTAATGTAAGTAAACAAGAGGGCGGCAAGCTTAGTTTAACTACTTTTGGAATATTGATTGGTGCCTCACTTGGTGGTGTTGGAGTCGCTGCAATGGGTGGTGCTATAGGAATGCCATTGGCTTTTGTTTTAGGACTTGGCGGTTTTTTCGGAGGTTCGACAATAGATTCGAGACGCTTTCTTAGTGCAGACAAAAAACTGTCAACTAGAGTATCCGAAAGTTGCTACAAAACGATAGAGTCAAAAGCAGCTGAGCTTGATATTTCAGTTAGCGAGTATGTCAAAATTCTATTAGAAGCCGAAACTGAAAAATAACAAGCACCTAGAAAATGCAGCTATCTAAAAAACGAAACTGTGACGATGCCTGTAAGGCATACGATGGAACTGGCGGCATAAGCTCCTGCGCTCTCGGTTTCAAGATAGACATTCAGTATGGCAAGAAATTTGCCACGGACAGGCCAGCAGAGCCTTGCTACAAGCCTCGCTCTAATAGCGATCTGGTAGAAGCTCATGAACTAATTAAGTGGCTTAAACAGCCTTTGAAACAACAGGGATAAAACAATGCCCTTAGGATCAGCTAAAAAAGCCTGTAGTGAAGCGCCTTATGATTATGAATATCGCGGTTATGAAATCACTTGTCACGGCTATTATGAGCCTGAACAGTCCGTATGCTGGGAAGCTGTAGACCCACATACTGGGTGTGGTGATTTTCATGCGACAACAAAGCGCCAGCTAATGAATTTAATTGATGATGATGGGGTTAATACCCCAGTAGAGAGTACCTAGGGAAAAAATGAAGTATATATTAATTGCAGCAATGTTACTTTTATCAGGCCAGTGTTTTTCCTCTGGGAATACAAGTAACGAATCATTTAACAAGGCGAAAAAACACCTCTATAAGTCGGTCTATAACGACCACAGGGAGACTGTTTACTGCGGAGCTACGTTTACTAGAAAAAAGCAGATTATTATCCCTCAAGGATTTACTGTCACCAAGTATAAAAAAAGAGCTGCTAGAACAGAGGCCGAGCATGTTGTACCTGCTGAAAATTTTGGCCGCACATTCAGTGAGTGGCGCGAAGGCCACACTAGCTGCGTGGACAGAAAGGGTAAGGCATTCAAAGGGCGTAACTGTGCAAGTAAAGCGAATTCTGAGTATCGCTTGATGCAGGCCGATCTATACAACCTGTTTCCCGCTATTGGTGCTGTGAATGCTCTCCGTAAAAACTACAACTTTGTAGCCTCAGTGAGCGGTGGCAGTAGCTTTGGTAGCTGCCCTATGAAGATCAAGGGCAGAAAGGCCGAGCCGCCTGCAAGTGCCCGTGGGCGGATAGCGAGGACATATCTTTATATGGATGCAGTGTACAAACGCTACAAAATGGGTAAGCCACAAAGGCGGCTAATGACTGCTTGGGACAAGCAATACCCCGTTAGCCAGTGGGAATGTATCCGCGCAGATAGAATTAAACAGATTCAGGGCAATACAAACCCAATTATGGCCGCTCGCTGCGGCTCAAATTAAAAACAGGATAAAAAATGAACGAGAATATGAAGGGAATGTTGTCTTTAGTAGCTATTTTATTAGCTGGTTTACTTGGGCAGCTACTATGGGATTATTTTACTATAAATGTCACGGCACACGATAAGACCGTTATGGGTGCAGCTTTAATTATATGCGTAGTAAGTATTATTGCGGCAATTTTTGCCTACTTATATTTCAAAGTTCGCTTTGAATATTTTGAGCATGAAGAAAAGTCCAATGAGCTGATTAAGCTTCACGAGTCAGTCATTGCAAAGCTTGAAAATGACCTAGAAAAACAACAGGGATAAAATGATGGGCGTTGATTACACAGTAGCAAAAATAATGATGGTTCTTTGTTTAGTCGCTGTAGTGCCAGCTGGTTTCTATGAAAGTATCACTGCCGCATGTATGTGCTTAATTGCATCGGGTATTTTTAGTCTGTCTGCTGCTGTTTTGCAGGCTGCGACAAGCAAGGGGTAAAAACAGTGAAAGAAATGGACGCTTCGAATCCAATAATTGAGTTTACTCACCAAGAGGCTTTTGGGCACTTGCTTACGGGTAATGGTGTTGCTATCGGCTTAATTGAAGAAAGGGATCAGGCAATAGTACTTGTAAATGATGTGCTGGATAAGCACGGTAAAAACAAATGAGTGGAATTAATGATATACGGAGAAATAATGCTAGGTTTTTGTCTGAACAATTAAGTTCAGAGAAGAGCAAAAGAATATCTGCGTTTGCTAGCAAAATTGATCGGTCTTATCCTCAGACTAACAACTGGATTGGATCTAGCCCCGTAAAAAACATCGGCCATTCAACTGCCAGGCACATAGAAAAATGCTTTGACCTTAAAGACGGTTGGCTTGATTTAGTTCATACAGATGGAGAGAGCGGGCTTACACAGGATGAGCAATTGATAATGTCTATGTACAGGGTATTAAGTCCGATTGAAAAACAGCTTGCGTATCGTTTATTAGCTTCAATTAGGAACCAGTAAAATGATCGAAACTATTGGAAGCCGTTTGATTCAATTACGAAAAAACCTGAAAATGAGTCAAGACAATGTAGGTCAAGCCTGCGGAGGCCTTAGTAAATCAACTGTTTCGAATCTAGAGAAAGATGGTAGTGATCCATCGGCTAAGACTCTAATTGCTTTAGCTGAGCTATTTGGGGTTTCTGAAAAATGGATTATGACGGGTCAAGATCTTTCAAAAGATCATAAAAACATGAAGGACATGTATTTACTGACAGATGATGAAAAAACCATGCTTTTTAGCTACAGAAGCTTATCTCTTTTAGAGAAAAACATCGTAACTAAAATTACTAAGTGTATAGCTGAATAGGTATGTGGGATAACAAGCAATACCCAGTTAGCCCGTGGGAGTGCCAGCGAGCCAATAGGATCGAGGCGATTCAAGGTAATGTAAACCCAATCATGGCCGCTCGCTGCAATCCTGATTAAGCAGGTAGTCGGCTCCTTTGCTTGTTGATAGGCCGCTGTATAGCGGCCTTTTTTGTTACTTTTCTATCTGTTTCCCAATCAAGTCGTAGTAGTGGCTCGAACTATCTTCTTTGATGAAGCCGTCCGTGCTGGGTCTGAAGAGCGTCTGCAGTATGAGCTGTCGGTCGTTGCTGTCATTCAAGTTGTCTTCACGCAATAAGGCGAGATATGTCTGTGTCATTGTCACACGTTCTTCTGCGTCCGTCATGAGGTGAAGATTTGAGATGAATATTTTTGAGCTGAGTCGCGTTAGCCAGACCCCCATGGAGGAGAGGGCCAGGGTAAAGCCTATTTTCCATAGCGGGGTTTTCGCAAACGTCTCGGTTAAAACATCTTGTATGCCAATATAAAACCCTATGACAAAGCCTATCGATACGGCAAGCGTAGTACTGCCGAAAACAAAGGTAAGTGCTCTGTGTTTTTTGTACTTGTCTCTCCAGTATTTAACAGACGACTGCACGGCCATTTTTTTGTCGTAGGTTTCCGTTAAGCTCTGTAGCTCAGCTATCGAATCGTTGAGGTGAGAAGAAAATATTTTTATCTGATCCCCAATCTGTTCTTGATAGCTTTCTTCTAGAGTCTCAAGCCTTTCTGTGAAGAGTTCTATCTCTAACTTGGCCTCTTCAACCTTTCCCTGCATATTCTGGTTGGTGGCTGATAATTTTTCTGACCAGCTCCGGCGCAGCGTCGAGAAAGTCTTATCGTTGGCGTCCAGGGTGTCCTGACTGCCTTTTTTGAAATCGCGGGCGAGCAATATTCCAGTCACAGAATTTGACGTTTGGTTCCCGATATTCACTTCCATTAGATAGGCTAAGGAGTGTGCCGCTATGAGGTTGCCGTGTTTACTTTGAGTCGAAGTAACGAAATTCCCGCCTGGCGATTCTGAACTAATATAGTGGATGCCTCTTAATGAGTTGAACGTTTTTTTTAGATGATTATGGATTGAGTTTTTTTGGGTCGGATCTTGCTGGGCTATATACTTAGAGGCGTGCTGATTTACGGTCGTAAAAATTTTAAAGATGTTGTCGTATAGCTGCCTTAGGTTCCCGTCCTGGTTAAGAGTGCCTTGTAGCCACGCATAATGTGTACGCTCTTTTATAACCCAATCCTGAGCATCCTCTATCGAGTCAAGCGTGACCTGGCCATATTCAAACTCAATGCTAATAAAGGGGTCGTCTTGTTGTTCTTTGCTCATGTTGGTTTCCTGGTTCTTTTATTAAAATGTGACTCGCGCCATTAGGTGCGTAGTTTCCGCGCTTAGTACGCGCGTGTAAATCTCTGTCGTTTCTCTTCTTTTATGGCCAAGCCAGGCCTGCAGCGTGGCCACGTCCACAAAATGTAGCACCGCGTTCACCGCAAAACTGTGCCGGAACGTGTGCAATGTCACGTTGATACTGGGCTGCCACGGCAGCTGCTGCAGTACCTGGTCCAACCGGCGCGCAGCGGTCTGGCGGTGGAAGGGGAAGATGCGATCGCCGGCGCGTCCGGCGGTCGATGCGAGGTAGGTGCGTGCCTGCTGCAGGTAGGCCTCGTCACACAGTGGAATGAACCTCGGCTTCGGGGCTCCCTTCTTGGGTCTGCCGCGTACCTTTGCCCTGGGCAACGATAGATAAGGGTAGGGGGCATCTAGGTGTAGGTCGGCGCGTGTGAGTGCCAGGGCTTCGCTGATCCTGGCCCCGCTATGCCATAACGTGTTCAACAAGAACTGGGTCTGTAGGTGCTCTGCGGCGCCGAGGATACGTTGTACCTCCGTCTGCAGTAAGTACGGGGGCATGTCCTCGACGTGCCCTAATATGATCGGCCGCTGCGCCTCCAGATAGCTCCAATCTATTTGGGCGATCGGCTGCTGTACGAACTGGGTGCCGGCGGCCTGGTGGTCGTTGGGGACGAGTGCGCCGGTACCGTCGATTTTGTGGGTTGCTGCGCCTGGCAAAAAGGGGCTTGAGCTGGGGTTTTTGTGTTGCATTAAACGAATATAACAATTTTTAAAACAAAAGGGGCTTATTTAATAGGGATAGGAAGGGGCTTGTGGTGGGTGGTTGAGGGGGTAAAGGTCAAGGGAATAGGGGCTAAAAATAAAAAATGGGGTCGGTGTGACAAAATACAGGCTTTTATAACACTAATGTAAGAATAAAAAGAATGATGGCAAAATGCCGAGAAAAAGATACCATTGTTGCTGGAATGTATGTTTAAATCTGTGCCATAGAAATTTCTATGGGAGGTGAATTGCACGATGGGACAAACCAGCGATAAAACGCGCGTCGGTAAGCTGCTACAGCTCCGACTCAATGACGGCAACGTCGGCTACTTCGAGCGCATGCGTCGATACTTCAGCGCAGAAGCCAAAGACGGCGAAGTACTCAAGCGCCTTCTCGACCAACCTGATGTGTGGAGCGAAATTGCCCACGACAGCTTTGACGAGGGCTTTCACCTAATGAAGGTGCTACAGAAAATCAGTACCCGAACGCCGCTGACGCGCAGCGAGTGGATGCTCCTAGCCACCGGTGCTCACGACGCCTATATGCGGACCAGGCGATCGCGCGCTAACGTGGGTCTCTACTTGGATGTGTTATCGGCCACCTTGGCCCTGGTTCACCACATTCCTGAATTGGGTACCCGAGAAGAGTATTTGATCGGCAACTTACCCGCCGGCCGCGACGGCAAGTTCAGAGGCGGTGTGGCCAGTGCTATATCAGAAGAGATATCGCGCCTGCGCGGAGAGCCCTTCGTGGCCACCACGCGCTGTGAGTTCGGTTGCCGCAACCTGCAGGTATTACTCAGGGACGAGCAGCTCGATAACATGGAGCGCTTATCCCAGGACTTATGGCCTTATATAGAGGGGCTGTTCTGTCTGGCCGCTCGTGGTTACTACTACAAAAACCAAAAAACTTTCTATCAGCCTGCCGATGAGGGGGGCGGACTTCAGCACAAGGGGCTGAACTTCTGTGAGGGTGATATCGACCTGGACTGCCATCTTACGCAGAACTCGATATCGGGCATATTGCGCTTGCTAACGACGGACAACGGCAGTGTAGAAGTCGGCTTTAACACAAGCAGCTATCTAGACCTATATTACGCCTTCCACCAGACCGCCGCCTCGGGCGAGTCGGTAAAGGGAGACCTGTTTAACTGGTCACAGTTTGCCTTCAAGGGGGAGATTGTCTTCGGGGGAGAGGATGGCATTCGTGTCGGCCTTCAGCCTGCTGTGGTACCGCAGATACGCAGTGTCTTCGAGCAGCTGCTTGCGGATGAGCAAGCCAGTGAATTGATTACGCGCTTAAAGCGCTATTACGGGGATGTGTAGGGGTTGTTATGAATCGAATTAAAATGAAGTTGCTGAATTATGGGCGAGATAAGACGTGGACCATTGGTTTGTATTTTGGAGAGATCGACGGCTCGCCTGTGGTAGTGATGCAGGTGTTGCCGGAAGGAGCCAGTAATATCCAGGCATGTATGGAGGGTATTGTTCTGAAAGTACGAGACCAGTATTTTCCAAGTAAGAGAAAGCTGAGTACGGTACGCTGGATTGAATATTGGCCTAAGCGCTACTTCCCAAGATCGGCTGTCGAGATATCAGAAATCCACTTCCATCAGGAAAAAGGAAAGGATATCGGTTCCCCGTCTTGGGGTGGATTATCGGAGTCGGACAGGGCATATATCATCGATGAAATTGTTGCCCCCATCGAGGTGTAGTGGCATGACTAATTGGGCAATGGATGACCTAAAGACAGGGTTGGTTTACGAATCAGGTAAGACGCGCTTAGAGCTACATGTTTCCAGTGGGAGGCGTATCACGCTGCACTTATACCCCAATTATCCACGTCGGTTAAAGATACCGTTTTATGCCTCGTGTGGGTCGCCATTTGAAAACCATGCCCTCATGAGAATAGAGGATATCCCTAGTGCGGGTGCTGGGTCTGAATGTCATAACCAGCGCTTTGGTACGCAGGGCATGCTGGTTCTTGCCCAAGTGATGCGGTGCATTGCCAAGAATGAGTATGACGACGTGCCGTTGTCGAGTATTGATGTTACTGCAGATCTTTATCACCCTGATGACGACGGCTCTGAAGAGTATCAGCGTCGCAAAAGCCTGAGGCAGCATTTCGCATACAGATTAGGTTTTGAGCCATTGGGCTTTGATCGGTCGCCGGTGGCGGAAGCCGTAGAGTGTTCGCTCGATAAGCTAGTTACATCCTGGGAAGGTGTGACGGGCAACGGGCATCCCGTTACCATCGATCTCAATGATTTTGTGCGTAAGGGTTGTTGCCCCGCGATCAACCCCGTGGACGTGGAGTACCTGCAGGGAATTGATGTAGATGAGATTGATGGTCAGCATGTTTATGCGGAGATTGACCGTCTGGACGAGGAGGCGATGCAGCGTCACCGCTACGGGGATACGTTGGCTTTTTTCGGGCAGTTAGTGCTAGCGTTTGTGCTGGTTAAGCTGGCGACAGTGGTTGGCTTGTCTGCTGAATATGCCGGCGTTTCCCTGGCGGTGATGGTTGCCAGTCATATGCTTCGTTACGCGTATAGCGATACCATTGCTTGCTGGTTTTTCGGTTTACGCCGTTTGCGTCGGCTTAGGTGCGCTGCGAGGGAGTCGGGGGCTCAGTATGGCAAGGCTATTGCTGATTATGAGCGTGGGCACAATGGTGTGTTGTGGCGTTTTCCACAAGAAAAAGGTGACGAGCTATGGCAGCTGTCTCTAGATCAGGTGTTGCCTTACAGTATAGACCGAGAGACTCAGGCACTATATGTAAGGTCTATTCGCTCACTCAAGCAGCGTTATGGTGTTTGAGTTTTACTTGTGTCAGTGTTTAGCTGTTGCGGTGTTGTTTTAGCTTAAGTAAAAGAAAGCTTACGAGTAGGGTGACTGCAAAGAAGCCCGCTAATTTTGGTGCTTTATCCACCATGTAAATCATGACTGACAACAGTAGCGCGACTGAGCTGACGCGTATGCCAAACATGCCTGTATTGTAACTAGAAATATAGGTGTGCTTATCAATTTTGTCAGAAATCAAAGTATTCCACTCGTCGAGTTTTACGTGAAATTTGTCTAGCTTGTCGGCCCACTCTTCTTTATTATTGGATAGTACGATCCAGTAAGCGGGAGGGGCTAAATGGCCCAAACACCAACAGAAGAATTCTATACAGCACTGCAGCACGCATACCGATTTTTTAACGATCGCTTATATGATGGCGCATTGAGTGAGTGCTTGATTACAGTACAGCGCGAGAAAAACGTGATGGGGTATTTCTCATTTAAACGTTGGGCTAGTGCCAGTAAAGATAAAGGGGTGGTGCATGAGATAGCGCTTAATCCGGCATACTTTGCTCAGTATCCGCTTAGGGAGGTACTGCAGACAATCGTGCACGAGCAATGCCATTTATGGCAGTTCGAGCATGGCAGCCCTGGGCGGCGTAGTTATCATAATAAAGAGTGGGCCGACAAAATGGAGTCCATCGGGCTGATGCCCAGCGACACCGGTGCACCTGGTGGGAAGCGTACCGGCGAGAAGATGGCGGATTACTGCATTAGAGGAGGGCGGTTTGAGAAGGCTTGTTTAGAGCTGATGAAGGAGCGCTTTGAGTTGCCCTGGATTGATCGTAAGACGGCCACTAGTGCGCCGCCTGTTCTCCATGGGTATGACTCTTCTACGAGCATTGATGAAAATCCGGTTTCTGAGGAGGATGCTGAATTGGTGGAGCTTTTAAACCAGTCAGTCGCTGACCTGGTTCCTGATATTGTTCCCGAGGCGGAGCAGCAAGAAGCAATAGCGGTGGAGGCTAAGAAAAAGCAGAAAGTGAAGTACAGCTGCAGTGAGTGCGCAGCTAATGTGTGGGGTAAGCCGGACCTAGCCATTAACTGTGGGAAATGTCAGCAGCCTTTTGAAGAGGTTGCTTAGCTACCTCTTTTTAGACAACTTGATTCCGTAGTCGTTTAGCTTTGCATAGACGGTCGACGGATTAATCCCTAAGACTTGTGCTGTTTTTCCTGCATTTTTTTCAGTACTTGCGAAAGCCTCAAGTATGAACCGCTTTTCGACCATGGACTTGGCTTCTAGATGGCCACCATTTTCGTTTTCCACGATTAGAACGCTATAGGCAAGTTTTAAGCGTTGAGCGAGCGGCCGGTACCCTAGTCTAAGGTTGATGATCTTGTCGCTTGATAGGTATAAAAAGACACAAGCCGTATAGATTGTTATGCAGGGGCTGACTAGTGTTGCAGGAATAGGGTTGTCGCTACGAGAGAACAATACTAACGTGAAAAAACTGGCGAGCAGGGGCATGAAGCTTAAAAATAAGAAGGCACTTTTAGACGTGATTTGAGTGTTGCCGGCATATTTACGGATGTTATATATGGAGGTACTTATCACAGATAAGCAGGTCGTTAATGCGAACAGGTCAAACAAAATGGCCAGAGGCCCATCGTTGTGAAGAAGAGTGTTTTTCTCAAAGCGGTAGCCTTCCACCATTAATCCGGATAGGTGCAGAATAGTGAGTGTGAATGGAATCGCTAGGATTTTTTTGGTGTGCACTGAAGAGCTGCTGCTCAAGTTAAAGGTGAACAGTAAAAGTGTAGCGAACATGAAGTACGCACAAATCAAATAAAGGTCGGCAAAAATGTAGGCCCCTGCAACATTGACAGGGGCTATGGCGTAACCTAAAGCCTGGGCCGTGTTCATGCCCAGGAGAGAGTAAAATATCCATTTGATCGGCTTGAGTTCAAAATTTCTTTTGAAAACTCGAACGAGAAAACAGCAGCCTATTACGGCAAACCAAGGCAATAGGCTGAATTGTATGATTGATGTGCTGACCATCTGCTATATCCCTTACGCTGATAAACAGCTCACTTGAGGTGAGTCGTGGTCATATTATAAACTCCTGAATTATATCAATTCAAATACTCATTAACGATAGAAGCAAATTCATCTGGCCTTTCGTACATGGGGCTATGCCCACATTTGGGTATAACATGAGTGCTTACATCAAACTCTTTCAGTATGGCTGTTGCGTGCGGGAAAGGGGTGATTCGATCCTCATCTCCCCAAATGGCAACTACGGGGCACGCGACCTGATTAAGTAAATCACTGGCAGAGACCAGGTTGCTTTCCTTCGTTAGCCTTAAGATGCTCCTGAATTGGCTGCGGTCTTTAAAACACTCTGCCGCTTTCAGGCTTTTATCAAGAGTGATGACGGATGTGTTCGAGAAGACCATGCCTGCAATTTGGTTGGCCATCTCGTTAGGTTGTTTGGGCGTTATTTTAAACCCATCTAGTCGTACTGGATTAAAGCCGGCAGAGCCTGAAATGATGACGCGCTTAATGCTTCTGGGAATGGCTATAGCAATCTTTAAGCATATTAAGCTGCCTAGTGAATTACTAATTAGTGTGACTGGCGTATTGAGGTCCTTTATAGCTGCGACGAGCTTTTCGGTGATGATGTTCAGTGAGTCGCCGATGCCGCATAGAGGGTCGTTGAGAACATGTGCAGAAGTGTAGTCAATTTTGGGGGAGGTCGTCTCCCATAGCCAGCCGCCGGCAAACATGCCGCTTATTAAAAATACGTCGCGTTTTTTATCGATCTGTAAGATTTTCATTATGATATCCCTGATTAGTTACATTAGATTTACATACTGGTTTCAATAGCTTTACCTTGAAAATCAGAACAAGTCTGAAAAGGTAAAAAAGAGGTTCTTTTTTATCAGAAAACCCCCCGTACAGCGGTGTATATCTGCAAAATCGTTCATTTTCGTTTCTATAAAAAAATAATGAAATTAGTTTTTTGAATGCTAAAAATTCAATGCTATAAATCCGCCCACTATGGAAAAACAGGAATAGCTAGATAATAATGAAGTGTGATTTAAACGAGCTGCTAGAGCTCTACGAGCTAGAAAAAATGCCGCAACCAGCGACATTAAAAAGCTACAAATATGTAATAAAGGTGTTCGTTAAAGATACGGCCTTTCTTGACCTGCAGGAGGCTGACCTTAAGCGCATTCTGTTATGGCGGGTCGATGTAGTGAGCAGGGCATCAGAGGCAACCTGGAATACCTATTTGAGACAGTTGAGAGCACTGGGTAACTTTGCTGTAAAAAAAGGGTTCCTTGGCAGCAATGTATTCAAGGAAGTTTCATTTCTGAAGCAAAAGAAAAAGAAAAAGAAGACGGTTGATCAGTCGACCTTGACGTATGCCATTCAAGTTTTAGAAGATAACCCAAGTCGGTACGAGCCGGCCTGGTTCTGGCTGGTAATACTAAGCACTCTGTACTACACCGGCATGCGCCGGCGACAGCTAGCCGGCTTGCGCTGGGAAGACCTCGACTTTAAAACGAATACTATTTTGCTTAGGGCTGAGACAAGCAAGAATACCCGAGAGTGGGTTATCCCTATGTTTCAAGCTGAAGCAGGGCTGCGAGAGCTTCGAAGAAACACTCAGCTGCGCTTGAAGGGCGCCGTGCTCGACTCACAGGTTTTTAATGTGTGCTTGTTTACGGACCGGTTTGAATCCGAAGAGCTTACGCTTGACCAGGTATCCGCATTTTTCAGGAAGCTTAATGCAGATATTCCAACCCGTATGCGTATATCTGCACACCGGCTGCGGCATACCTTCGGTACTGAGACGGCAAAAGCAGGGGATATAAAAACAGTACAGGACATGATGGGGCACTCTGACATCCGCACCACATGTGAGTACATCCATCCTGATTTAGAACAGATGTCTGCAGTGGGCGGGAATATGCCGGTGCTCGGTATTGTAAGAACAGCGTAAGTAGAAGTTAAACACAAGGTTATCCACAAATTCTGTGGATAACCTTATAAAAAAAGCCCCGACATCGGGGCTTTTAGGTTAGTGGTTCTTGTCGCTTTGACCAGTTGATTTTGGTCCAACAACAAGAAGTACAAATGCAAATACAATAATTACACCTAAAATAGAAATGGGCGTCATCATGTGTCCTCCTTATTCTTCAGTTGTCGTGTTCCAGATACACCAATCATAGTGCAAGCAAGCCACAAAGTCACACCCATCACGATGAGAGTCATCGCATTGTCGGGTGATATTTGAGGTGATTTGACATAAAAACCGATAAATCCGCCAATAATAGCGGCAACCGCAATCTTACGCCCGTCATCTCCTGAAGCCTGAAAAAACTCAGGATATCGTAAGATAGCAAGAGTGTTCTTAAATCTTCTTTTCATATACATCTCCTAAAATTAAAAGAGATACGCCCCATGCGGGACGTATCCCGCGTGGGTTAAACTGCGACTGCAGTTAAGCTGCGCGCTGAAGCTGGTCTGAGCCTTCAGGCTGTTTTGGTTGTTCCTGGTTCTCTTCTGAAGTAACGCCGCCCTTCATGATGAAAGAGTGCGCTTTTGATGCTGCAGAAGCGGCCTGGGTTAAATAACGATAATCAGTCTCTAGGTGCTTAATCCAGCTTCCAAGGTAGCTAGCGTGTTGTTCATGGCGCCCCTGGACACCCAGTTCAGCACAAACAAACGCAGATCCCATTTCAGCAATAAGCTCTTCAAAAGCATAATCTTCGTTATGAGTGTCAAATCTGCCCTGGAACTCACTGAATCGATCAAGTCGATTCCAATGGCCAGTGCTGTGCGTCAACTCATGTGCATAGGTTGCCACATAAGCTTCTGGCGACTCGAACTCTCTAGCAGGCATGTTGACCTTGTCGAGAACCGGTGAAAAATATGCTTGATCGCCGGCGACAGACAGGTTTAACCCTGTATTGTCAGCTAGCGTTTGAGCGATACGGTTGATATTGGCCACGGACTCCGAAGAGTCAACAGTCAGGCAAATCTCTTCGCCATCGACCTCAACGCCTTCAACCTGTTCAACATTGAACAGAGAGAAGCCCTTGGAGTAGATGAATGTCTTTTCCTCTTCTTCTCCCGTTCTCTCGTTCTTAACCTCCTTCTTATAGCGCCCATAACGGACACATAAAACGGATTTTTCACCTTTACGGATTTGGCCACCCAGCTTGTTAGCCTGGTTGGCTGTCATCCATAGGTTTTGTGTATACCCCTTCTCCTGGGCTTCAGACCATAGAAGGAATACGTTAATCCCAGAATAGGGTTGCCTAGTTGCAAAGTTAATCGGCATTAAGTTGCTTCCTGGAATACGAGTCCAGGGACACTCCCAGGGCATGAGGCCTTTAGATTTAATGCGATCAATCAGCTTCTCAGCGACTTCTTTCTGAATGTTGCGGCGTTGCTTGGTAGTAGTCATGTTTTTCTCCAGATATAAAAAATGAAGGGACTACTACCCCTGTTAGGAGTAAATAATCCCAACGGGTAGGCGCAAAGCGCAGTTAAAATACAAACGAGCTCGGCTCAGCTGAAGAGCAGCTAAGCTAAGTGAAATTGTAGTGTGTGGTGAGCCAATGGCTCAAAAGACCCTTGGCACGTCTCCAAGGTTAGTGGTGTATGTCATTTATAGATTGACGATCTTACCCCTGTGATTTTAACTAGCCCCCTCTGTTAAGGCAAGCTTGATAAAAGGTCTCTAATTTTTAGAGGGAACTCGTTTAAAAGGGATTTTGTCGTGTTTTGTCTTCACCATAAGTAGTGACTTAATATTAGTAATAGTGACTATTAAGGGGGTTTTGACCCTGAAATGTAATCCGATATAGTGGCTATACGTTGAACAGGAAAAGGAAGAGTGGCATGAATTGGTTTTTAGAAGATGCGATGGATACATACGCAGGCGAGTCGAAAAAAGCGTTGAAGAATATGCTTGAGACAGTGGTTATTGGTCTCAGTGTAATTACAGGGTTGCACCTTGCTTTAACGAAAACGCTTCCGTCACTGGGCTTGGTTCTGGGATACTTAGTGTTCTTAGTAGTGCTTTTCTCAGTGGCTTTGGTCTTTAAAATAAAGAAGCGAAAGAACATTGATAAGTTGAGAGGGTCTTAAGTTCACGCTAGTGAGCCTACCGGCCTTTTAAAAGGAGTCCTTCGGACGCCTAATACTAATAAATTTAGCGTCTTGGTGTTTTGTCGTCTTTTGTAAACCCCTCTAAATAGTGACTTAGTAATAAGATAAAGTGACTTCTAAGTGATTGTTTTTGTTATTGAAAATAGTTTTTCTGTTGTTATACTGGACTCAGTCAGTGACAAATAATCAGGAGTAAGAAAATGGAATATGTAGTTATAGCCGCAGTGTTTTTAGTAGGAGTTGTACTTAGAGTCGTATTTGGATCAGCTGGTAATTCTCAGGAGGTGCACGAAGCATCCAGCAATGATATTTCAGACCTATACAAGTGGGAAAGAACAAACAAAGATTTCAGTCAGGAGAGCTGGGATATTCGTTACAATGATGAATTTTTAGACTAAGTAATATAGGAGCTATAGATGCTTATAAAAACAGTAAAGTACATGATTTTTACAGTGCTATTTTTCACGCCGGCTGCTTTTTCTGCAGGAAGTAATAGTGCTATAGCATTAAAAATTAGCGATGCAAAAAAAGGTGACATATTAGTCCTACAAGGGAATGACGTTCAAATATATGAAGAGTTCTGTGACTTTGATAAGCATATAGATATGAATAGCTCATCTGTTAAATGTGTTTATATTGGCTATGTTCGTAAGGAGCGATAAGCAGTTTAGATAAATGATAAAAAAGGGGCGTTTAGCCCCTTTTTTATTTAACTAGGTTACTTGATTTTCGTGCGGCACCTCCTCCTGTAGAGCTGCCTAAATTCCTTGCAGGATTCGTTCCTTGATCACTTAAACTACTTATTCCCCTTGCCCCCATAACACCTGCCATAGTCATCATCCAGCTGAGCGCTAATGGAAAAAGTATAAACAAAGCCGTGGTGAGTAGGTCTAGAATTAAACGTTTAGGCCCCATCTCACTGCCTCCACCCCAAACGTTGGGGTCAGGGTACATAGCTAGAAATAGGTTTTCATCAATAATTCGTGCGAACTCCCACAACCCGCTCCAGCACATGATCGATATGATGAGCATGCTGATAGGCATGACGCTCTCTATGGTGTACCCCGACATAATCATGTAAACGATAAGCATCATGTAGATAGACATCAAAATCATGGCTTTAACCATAGGCGCGACCTCTCTCATAAACATCAAGCCTATATAGAATTTACCCCCTTCTTCAAATGCACTTTCGCCACCCAAAGCAACGATCCCTGCTAAAAGGGCCTTGTCTGCAGTACTCTCCACACCGTAATCTCCGCCCGTCCACTCAGGGGGGCCGTTACGCAAAAGACGCTTTACGATCATACGGTCATAATCCCACACGCTATCTGCCTCGAATTCAGATGGGCCGAACAAGTTCATTCGAGTATCGCGAAGCTTTTCATCTAGCCAAGACTCAATGATCACGCCATCAGTGGACATAGCGCCTTCGATCATCTGCCGTTTTAGGCTTAGTGTTTTATTGCCTCTATCCTCCTCTCCGGCGCCCCTTTTAACGCGAGCCTGGGCATTTATGTTGCCTGCAGGGCCGGACCACCATTCTTGGCAAGTAGGGCGGCCTGAGCGCTTACCTTGAGCGACAAGGTCTAGCTCGTAAGGGGTATAGTCAGCGTCCCTGTCAGAGTCGTATGGCCATCCGTCTACCGGAGTGTTAGCCCTAAATCCAAAGCCACAATAGTTGTGGTCAGAGCATGCCTTGTAAAACCCGTCAGTCTGCAGGAATAAGCGGGGAGCAATGTAGTTCATGTCTTCTGCAAAAAGTCGCCGTATGCGGTGCTCATTTGTAGGGACTCCAGATAATTGATGATCAATTCCTGTTTGAGGTTTCGGTGTATTACTTCGGAGGTATTTTAATCGCTTATCAACCTGCTCATTCTTCCAATGGTCCCAAGCAGGGTCCTTGTATTTAGACATGGAGGGCAGGTAACACTCACTATAAAAACGATTGTATTCATTTCTGATTGAGTCATCTTGGATGGAAGCCGTTCTTAAAAGGCTATCCCAGTCCCTAAGGTTGTTCAGACATTGCGCTTCCCCGCGCATAGCACTGCTCATTCCGGCCCCTGTCTTCATTATCAAGAGCCACCATACGGGGACTGTGACATCCCCGCTTCCCTTAACGTAATTTCCTAAAGTACGATCGTAAGTCGTCTTAGTTTGATCGCCCGTCACATCAACTTCAGTACACTGATCTTTGTATGAAAGCATGTTCGGGGCGATTTTATAAACGGGAACAACAGCAAACATAAAGACAGCTAGCATTATAGGGAGTTGTATTGAATTTCTTCGTAAACTAGTGCTTGCTGCCGGCTTGTCGTCTTGGGATTCGGCGGGTTCTTTCCAGTTACTGATTAATGCACCAATAATTGGAATGAAAATTATTCCCGTGTCAGAAAACAACCTCCAAAGGAGGTCATAAAACTGCCAGCCAAATAGCGTTGTATATATTTCTAAATACCCACCTGTCCCCATGATTATTGCCCAGCCAAATGAAACGGAAGTCGATAAATAAAGACGATGTCGAAGGAGAATAACCCGAGTATGACAAGGTAGCGGGCATTAACTGGAGGGGTTACGTCGTTTCCAAAATAATTAATTATTTTACTCCAAAAAATAAATATCCCTAACAGGATAAGAAATCTAAATATAAAACTAATATCTCTAGTTTCATCAAAATATGAAGTAATTGAGTTAAGATGAACGGTTGTTACTCCAGACTTATATACTAATAACCCGACAGCGATAGATACTAAAATTGTGGTCGCCACCCAGAGAAGAGCTTTACCTAAGAGACTGTTCTTAAAACCTGATAGGAACTTCTTAAATTTAATCATCATTATTGTGACCTGACTGCACCATTTTTCAAGCTATAAGATTGCGGTACTGGGGGCTTTTTTGAAGATGCAGATTTTGAAATTTCACTGCCATGGTTTTGAAGAATGTGCCGCATAGTAGGGAATACATACATTTGTTGCATTTGTACATTTTTACCAAGCTCAGATATTTCTATATTAAATTTATCGATAGCTGAATGAATATACTTTTTAGTGGGCGTTGCGGCCTCTATATCAATATCCTTTGATCCTATCCGTAAAAGGCGTTTTGCATTAATGGCCATTTCAATAGTTTTTCTAAGACCATATTCTGTAGCAAGCCTATTGATCGTACTTTCTGATTGGATTGGGTTCATTGCACGTATTGAAGTTATGACGCCTGATAGGTTTGACCCTAGTGATGCATACTCTTCATTCTCAACGTCTTCAGGCTGTTTTAGTAAACGTTCTAATAAGTCGAGATATTCACGAGAGTACTTCTCGTAATAAGGCATTAGGCCTTTTCCAGGAGCGGTAGTGGGAGTAACCGCCATATTTCTAGAGCTAAGGCACAGCTTTATTTGTGTCTGACCAATTACGGAGAGGGCCCAGTTAGCTGCTTCTATTGGGTTTTTCCATGCATTAAAAATAGGCTGAGACAGTAATTCTTTATTAGTGGTATTAGATGTCGATTTTATATTTGTAGCATCCCGTAATATATTATATCCAGCGATAATGACATCTTTTTCTATATCAATCGGACTGTTTTTTTGCCCCCCCGCGTGTGCTCCTCCGGCCCATATGATTCCTTCTGGGCAAGTTCCTTTAATTTGAGCTTCTTTTACGGCATCGGTTGCTGTGGCTCCACTTTTAGCTTGTTTAGATAGGCCCTGAGACATGTTAAAACTAACAAAATCGCTAAACCCATTTCCGTTTAGTATCGATGCCTCAACTTGCTCGCAAGATTTAATGCTTAACTTAAAGGCTTCTTCTGCAGCGAATCGAGAGTTGGTGATCATCTGAGCAAGAACAGGGTCGGCTTCATACAGTAAGTACATAGGAAGCGCTGAAGCTCCAGAGCCAATGCCGTAAGAAATCGTGCTACCTAAGTTGTCGATGCCTTTTTTAATATTGTTCATGATTTGAGATATGTTCTCAAAAGGGTCAAATTTCCCGCAGCTATAGCCCAGGCTAGCGTTGGCTTGAAGCCGTAGTGTGGTTCGTTTGCCGGCGCCATAAGCAGGCTTCATAACTTCGCTTCCGCCCAGCTGATAATAAAATGCACCAGAGTCGGTAGAGTACTTTCCGTATTTGATTTTTCCTCTTCCTTCTGCCGCGAGGGCAGGGGACAGCGCTGCTGCACAGAGTAGTGCTGACAAACAGATTCTTAAAAGCATAATTTAGGTACCATGATGGTCTTTAGGTGAATACCCTGAGGGTCAAGGCAGCAGCTGTATGGGCGCCAGTAGTTAAAGGCGTAGCTTCCATCTTTGGAGCTTTTGAAAGGAAATTTTCGTGTGGTACCAAAAGTTTTGCATACTTTCGAGCTTGTAGGGTGAAGCATCTGCCAGTCGCCTTTGCCAGCGTTATGTTGGGGACCCTTTAGGTGGGCGTATACATGATTCTCTTTCGGACGAGTCACAATGTGCATTGCACGCTCGGCGATAACGGCTGCTGTTTTGGGCTCGTCGATCGCGTACATCAAGCCTTGCCTAGGGTAGATCTTCCCCCACTTGTTTAACGGGAACTTGCCAATAACTTGCCGGTGAGGAAGCCATGTGTTGAGAGAAAACCTATCAGGAAACCCGAGCCTCCATCCCATAGAGTCAATGCCAGAAACAAAGTAGGGGTTTAGGGGGCCTACTTCGCTAGGGCAGAATATGTTACCGCCGGTACCGCCGCCGAAGGCTGAAGCTGCCGAGTCCATTTTTTGGGCAATCTTACTAAATTCACCTATTTCATTTTGGATGCTCATTGCTTGCTTAACCGAATCGACGTCGACTATTTCGGCAAACCGGCTGTCGCTCATAGCATCAAAATTGCCAAAGTCTTTAAGTAAGCTCTGAGCTGCCGAGTCTTCTCCGTCTTTAGGCTTTTTACTGAAAATACTTTTAACTTTGCCTGGGAATGATTTGGCTTTTGAATATCCGTCACTAAACTTCTGCGATACGGTGGACTGAATTTTTCCAGGCAGCTGCTTAATGCGGGAGCCTATCTCTGAAGGGGAAGGAATTGCCCCCTTTACTCGGTTAGCGAGATTGGACCCATCAACCTGCTTAACCGGAGGCTTATTGGTATCGTCTTTATCGCCTTCCTCGGGCTCAGGGTATTTGGGCTCTCCGTCACCACCAAGTGACGTGTGAGGCCTAGGTAATGTAAAAGATGGGCCGTTATTGCGGCCTTTTGACAAGGTGTTGAATAAGAATGCGACAGGGTTCCCTACAACATCTGCATTCTTGAAGTATAAAGTGTGGGTCGCCCCACCTTTATTGGGAAGTGTTGTCTTGCCACCGTTTGGGTCGGTTCCAGTCAGTGCTTTGACCAGAGGCTTTTCTGCAGAGGCCATCACCTTGCCAATAGATTTCTTCCACTCCTCCCAAGGGGCGTCACCAGGCTTAGCGTAAACCATCACTACGGCGTCTGGTTGTTTATAGCTAATTCTAGGGGTTAGGTGTATTGAGCAGCTAGGAGGAGTCAGGGAGCATTTTAAGAATACGCAAACTCCCTCAAGGCAATAATCTAAACAGTCTGTACTGATACTGTCTTTAACCAGGTCGACGGCATTAAAGGCCAGCACAGGCAGTGGCAAGCTGAGAGCTAGCACAAGGGAAAAACTCTTTATTATTTGCATGACCCCGCCTTACGCCAGAGCCTAGCCACTTCCCGTAGATCAGCTGTTCCATAGACGGTATGACACTCATTGACTACGGCAGCAGGGTACTTTTCCAAGCCGTAGAACTGATACAAGCTTACTCCTTCTGACAATCGGGCAACACGCTTTTCAATCTCATCTGTGAATTTTTCAATTCGCCGCGAGGCAATTTTCTCTGCTTTATCCTGGGTAGAAGGAAGTCCTTTCGAGAGCTGTACTTCTAAGTGCTTGAGCGTATCCATGTAATACAACTTTAGGCGTATTCCGTTGCGTTTAGACTCAGTGACAAACAGAGGCTTTTCGTCATGTGTTGTGAATACGAAAATGCTCTTCGGCAGGTCAAGTGTGCCAGCGGCAGAAGATAGCGACAGCAGCAAAAGTGCTAATAAAGTCAGAGTTTTCATAGTTGGGAGCTCACTCTATTAGCTCTTCTACGGTCATTTATCTGATCGGCCATTGCGTAGCAGGCGTCCAACTCTGTTTTAAGACCTCGTTTTGCGACTAACTCCATGCGCTCGGCTTTTTCGTCAGATTCGGTCATGGCCAACGCAAGGGCTAAGGCTGGCTGGACAACACGGAATCGAGCGTTGATCTTATTGCTAAGAACGACGCCCTCTGTATAGTTCGGGATCTCTTTTGAGCAGCTTTTAATGAGTTTTATTTCTTCTTCTGATAAGTCCTTGAATCGCTGTAGGTCAGTGACGTCGCCTAACTCTAAATTGAGAAGAATCCACCACTCTGCAAGGTTAAGCATCTTTTCAGATTCAGCGGGGTAGTCAGCGAGGTTCTGTGTCGCTTGAGTTAGCCAGATACCAAGCTTACGCCAGGTTTTAACACCATAGACCATTGGCTTTGATATAGTAGGGTTGGTGGTGATGACGTGGCCTTCGTCAGTATTGGCGTCAATCTCGCGGTCATCATTTTGATATTTCTCACCCAAATCAGAAATCCGGTTGATCAATGATATGAGTGCGACCGCTAACATGTCTTTGTTGTCGCCCTTGGTCAGGTCCGCCATATCAACCAAAGTCACGTCGGCTTCTGGCCAGGCCTCACCCTTACGGTTGAAAAATCTAGCACGTATGCCCGTCTTGTAGATAGAGACGCCTTCACCCAGCTCTCGGATACGGTCGCGTCTCGCATCCGTTAATCCATCGGCTTCTGCCATGTCTATAATTGAGTCAGCCACATCGCCTGTAATAACCTGGATCTCACCAGGAGGAAGGTGTGAATCCCTCTCCCTAACCTTGCGTGCGGCGTTCAAGATAGAGTCAATTAACACGCGCTTGTCTTGTGGTGTTATTCGGTCCACTTGCTTCTGGTCCGCACTGGTGGCCATTAAGGTAAGGCTTTGCAGCATCTCACCTAGGTAATCACGCTCTTCGTCATCATTATCATCGTCTCCCACAGAGTCGTCAGGGATGTAGTCCGGATCTGAAAGGCGGCTATCTTCTTCCTCCTCCTCTAGAGCCTTGATGGCATTGGCAAAAGGTGGGATGGAGATATCCGCACTTTTCTTGAAACGAATGTGATTAACTGTTTTGCCGTGACGCTCAAAGTCCTGAGCCAGCAGACCAAATGAATTACCGGCTTCAATAATGAACATGCGCGGATTACGCATTGCCATTTTAAACATCTGGTTGTAGTTCATTGTTGCCGACTTGCCGGCACCCGTGGGGCCAAAAATAAGAGCGTGTGCGGTTTTAGTTCGATCTTTCTTTGATAGCGGGTCGAAGGCTAGAACTTCACCAATACGGTTAAAGTACATAAGGCCAAAATTTCCCGACCCCCTAGAATGTCCAAAAAGAGGGATCAACCTGGCAATATGGCGCACATACGTTAGTCGCCCCCTCATCGCCCTCTTGGCGTGAGTAGGGTCGTAGCACATAGGTAGGTTGTGGCGATAAGAGTCACAGGCTGTAGGGTCCTCTGAAGGCTCTATAGCATCAAATTTCCCCCGAACAGCAGCAACTACTTCATTAGTCAGCGAATCCAGCTTAGCGATCGTCTCGGCTTTGATATACATGCCATGGGACATTCTGAACATAAGCTCGCCGGCATTCACTAAATCTAATGCTTCTTCGGCCTGTTCTTTTGCGCGACCGGCCATGCCGCTCCCACCCCCTGAAGCCTTCGATACTTTAGCTATGTGCTTTTGGATACCGGACTGCGACTCACAGACGAGGGACATGACTAATGTGCTGTTTTCAGGCAGCTCATCAAATAGAGAGATGGCCATGTCTGAGTGGCGGTCTTCTTGGGTCCATAAACCTGGCTCTGGAGGGCGCTGCACTCCCTGGAATGATATGTAGCGGTGAGGCAAGCCAGAAAAATTCCAAATACCGTTGGCAGTGTCTGAGGTCGGCTTGTTCTTCAAACACATCTGAGCCAAGTCAAAATCGGCGCCCAGGTCATTGTTTTTCTCGGCTTCTTCCGGATAAGGTTCTTTCGTCATGAGCTCCCAGGCCGACTTACTGCCAGTAGGGGCAGGGGATAACCATGGAAGCATCCATGCATATAAATCTTTTCCAGCATAAGAGCGCGCGGCAATGCCGGCTTTCTTTAACGCTACAAGCAAGCGCTCACGTACTTCGCGCATTTCTATATGTGGTGGTGGAACACCTTTCTTTTTTTGCTCATCTCTAGTGAAACGACGGTACAAGCAGCACCGTACTCGGCGCATTTTTCCTTTCCACGGTCGGCCAGTCTCTCCGTCGATAAACATGCCGCCTTCGGAGCTGACAATTTCAAAGTGCTCCTTCATTACTTTAAAGAAATGCTGTGAATACTCGGAGTCCCTGCAGTCTTCTTTGGCGTAGTTGTATAGGTCGGTAACGATGTCTGAAAGTGGTTCGTCGTTTAGGAAGAACTGTAAAACCCACGGGTTTTCGCGGCGTTGAGGGATGGTTGATAGCGCGTTAAATAGAGCATCTTGTAGACGATAAAAATCATCTTGGTTTTTTGTGTTCATGTCGATCGGCGCTAGCTCAAGGCAAATGCCGACAGACAGCCCGTCTTGAAAGAGGAACATCTCTAGCTCGGGATCGGCTTCCACCCAAGGAATGTGGTCAACAAAAGAAGACTCCGAAGATTTGTAATCTTGATCATGCTCGCCTGTAGTGATGGGGGTGCGTTTCGTTGGCGCACCACCGGCAAGCATTTTTAATAGTGCATTCATTTGACCAGTAGCTCCCCAGGTAATGCAAAGTGGTCTTTTTCATACATTTTGAAGCGGGTGGGGTAGCCTGGCACTGGTGCGCCCTGGGGCGTTAAATGCTGAAATACATACATCGTTAACGTAGGGTTGGGTAGGTAGGCAAATGTTGCGTCAAGTCGGTTAGATGCCTGATATGTATAGCCCCTGTAGTCAGGGTCATTGTCTACTAGCCTGCCATGTACTGAAGGACGTTCTGTTAAACTTGATTTTCCAAACCGTTTGGCAAGCACGTCAGACGTCGATGTCGACGGGGTAGGTAGTTTGGTTGCACCGGTGCAAGCAGTAAGTAGGGCAATACTAATCAGCAAGATAATTCGCATTGTCGATTCCTCCGAAGTTGTGGACAAGGCGGCGGCCTTTTTCATTGAAGTTAAATTCAATTCGCTGTCTTAAGTGGACTTGTACGGGAACACCTGGCTCCGCATAAATAGCGTCAAAGGTGTCCCGCATGCGCTCACGAGTAAACTTTACGAGCTCAGACAAGCCGCCAGAGGCCGTTTTGGCCTTAATATACTGAGACCTAGAGCCAGTAACAGATGTGGATGTAGAGTCGGTTGTCCCGCTCTGTGTTGTTGTTTCTTGACGGGCCGCCTCTGCTCCTGCAGCTGCTTCAATGGCGGATGCGGCAACGCGAGCAAACAGTAGCTTTCCAGCATTGCTAATTAATTTTCCTGGCAAGCAAGGCTGACCATAGCGATCAGTAATATAGCCAAGCCCTTCATTACTGCCGCTACCACTCTCAGATCCGCCTACATTAGTCTCAGCAATAGAACCATCAGCGAGGATAAGTGAGACCTTAGTAATTGTGCCCTGTATACAGCCAAGCGTACGGTCGCCTAGAGCGGTACCTTCCCAGATGATCCCTTCTAGTTGTGGTAGGTTATGCCCGTTGGCAGTTATGATGTCAGCGCTACTAAGAACTTTGAAGTAGAAAGGGTCTCTAACCTCTCCTCCATTCGGGATGCGCCCTATAACGGCAGTCAAAGTTTCAGCAGAAACATCCATAGCCAGTTGTGGAATGGTATAAACAGGAACGCCTTCAGAGGCTGTGTCGGTTTTACCGTCTGAATCTAAAGAGAAATCTTCCTCTATTTCACTGCTGTCATCCCCAATGTATTCTTGGACAGAATCTCTATCTTTACTGACTGCAGACTTGCTAGGCCCTGTTTGTATCGTAACTGCACCCAAAACGACCATGTTACTGGATGAATTTGAGATGATTTGTGAGCTACCACCGGCGTCAGTACCACTGTGAGAGGGCGAGAACCCGTTACCTATATCAAGATCACCATTAAATTCATCAAAATCTGATCCCCAGGACCCATCGCCGCCCTGGTTAGGTTTAAGCTTTCCGATTTCATCTAAAACCTGAGCTGTGATGTTGCTTTCAAGATCACTTGTGTCAAAAGAAGTCTGATCACCTTCTATGAGATCAATGCTGGCATTTTGTTGGCTAAGTTGTTCTTGTAGCTCAAGCATCAACGCACGATCTGCAGTACGTTGTGTTTCGCCAGCTTCAATTCTAGCCACAAGTGTTTCAAGAGTGTTGACTGTTGTATCTGCATCAGCCGAACCAGTCGTTTCCTCGCCTTGATCGATCTCAGGTATCTTGGCCTCGTTGCTCTGTGACGAGAGACCAACAATTAGAACTACAATGCAGAGTAGAGCAACAAAGATTATAGGTATTAGTTTGTTGCCCATGCGCCAAGAGCCTCCTCAAATGGAATCTGCGAAACAAGGTACATTGCACTAACAGACTCAGCAGAACCTTTCTTAGAAAGAAAGCCGTGCTGCAGCACTGAGGTGACGAACTGCCCGCGTATATTTCGAGGGTCTAAAGGCACGCCATAGCGAGCCATGTTGGTTAATTGTATGGCAGTGACATACAAACCAGTTGTTTTTGAACGCCACTGCGAAAGAGGAACTGCCTCAATTTCAGGTGTTACTTTAAGCAGTTTTTGCTGTTCTCTTTCTACTTTAACTCTTGATAAATCAGTGTCGGCAGTGAGTAACCGGCTAGGAGCGTAGAGTTGCTGAGAAGCGAATCGAGTCATTCGTATGTAATGATCATTTAGGCCAAGTTTAGGCTGTGGAGCTACAGCTCCAGACTTGGTTTTATCAATTCCGTCGATCGCATCAGATTCAGAAAGAATGCTAAGGAGGTGGCTTGGGGCGCTTTTTCGAGCACTGAGCTCAAAAATAAATTGCTCTCCTGATTCTGAAGTAGCAAAAATACGCTGCTGCTTAAATGCCTTCTTAGCTTTTAGATAGTAGTGGGTGCCTTCAAGTATGGTGTACTCAACATCCTCAACGATATCCGCTGATAGTTGGAGTTGTGTCGGGCGCTTAAAACTAATGATTCGCTCTACACCGACAGGCAGGGCTATGGACAAAGGAGACTTGTTCCATATCAATGTCTCGGAATCTATTGCTCGTGAGGCTGTTGAAATAAGCAGTAGTGCAGATAAAAGTAATAAGCGCATTACTTGTTCCTCTTTATGATGCGTGGAGATGCATAAAAGCCATCGATAGCCATTTGATATTCATTGTGTATTGGGTTTACGTTGTGCTTAACGATGATTAGTTTGTATTCAATGGTCACGTCTTTAACTAGCTGGCCAAAAAGGTGTTCTTTAAGATCAAATTGCAATGTGGCGACCCAGTACCCGTCTTTTGTTAAGACGAATTCAGGCTTATATAAAGCGCCTTCGGAAAGCTGTAATTGTCTTGTTCTGTTTTTCAATTCGCCAGAATTCAGCTTGTCTTGGTAGTCTTTTTTTAGCGCGTTATAAAAATCCTGAGTAATGTACGCTCGCAGCTCATTACGGCGGTCTTTATAGTCAACATCGCCAGACTTGTTCCATGTATTCACATACTGGAAAAAAGTAGAGGCAAACTGGTGCACAGAAGAAGGGTATATGTGGCCAGGTTTGAGGGACTGGGCCTGGCTTAAGTCAGGTGGTAAATCAATTCTTAATCTATTGGGGTATGTGGCCAATAAAAAAAACTCAGCAAAAATGATAATAGACAATATTCCGATGACAACATTCTTAATGTTGTTTTTCATTTGTTGAGAGTGAAGTGCGTTTGTAAATGCCATGTTATCGGTCTCTATTTATTTCCCATCGTGAATCTTTATTGACAAAACCTAGAGGGAAGACCTTGTTGATATAATTGAAAATAATGAGAGAGTAATACCCGTTAGGCTTACCCTCTTTGTTTTTTTCTAGCCATGAACCAATTTTCATAACTAATGCGCCACCAAATAAAATGCCAATCATTCCTCCAATTACTGCATAGCCAAAAGGCAGGAGTATTAAGGCAAAAGATAATGGCCAAAACACTATGTTGAGGAGTAGGCTGGTGACGAACTCGGTGAGTGAGTACCCTGAGATCACGGTAGGCTCGGTATCAAGCAGCTCCGCGCAGGGCTCTTCTTTAGGGTTGTCGAATCTCACTCTTACGTGTTACCCAATGATTTCTTTGGCAGCGATGAGGTAGTCCCAAGCAAAGTAAATCAATGCAATACAAATTAGCTCAACAAGAACACCGGCGACGACAACACCAAACAATTTTCCGTAAGTAGCTCTTCCGTCACCAATGTCGCCTAGGACTTGCATCGCGTTTTTAACAGTCATGATAGGGATGCCTATAAGACCGATGCCCGCTGCAATCGCAACTGCACCAATGACCAGGTTAAGTATGGTGCCTAGAATGCCGACACTTTTTACATCTTGAACCTCTTTAGGCAGCTGCTTAACAAAAGCTCCAGCTTCAGGTGTATAAATTGTTAAATAAGCAGTTAATACTGCAAAGGCTAAAAACCAAAGTTGATGGCTAGAAATAGTCCAGTTTTTGTAATGTTGATTGAGATACATAATATTTCTCTTGAAGTTAAAAATTTAAAGCAATAAAAGCAGTCATAGAAAGACAAATAATGGATATTCTTATCATTGACTGCATCAGGTCGAAGCCCTTGATGTGATCGTCGGAAAACAAAGCAAACTGGCCTTTAGCATTAAGCGCACCCCAAGTGTAAATGAGGCCTAAAACAATGCCTGAAATCAGCACTTTCAGCTGATATTCACTAAACCCTGCGCCAGCTTCAAACATGACTACCTTCTATACTCGCCCTGTATGGGCTCAAAGCTTCTAGGCAGGTGGTGACGGTCGTTGATGTAGTCTTCTAGGCCGCGCTTAATGAATGTCATGTCACTTTTCAGTGCCCTGTAGTTAAATGAGGTCCCTGTTACATTTTGAGAGGATTGCTTTTCCGCATGCTCTATCCTCATGTCTAAGTTATTTATTTCCTCAAGCAGGTACGCTAAGGATTCTTTTTCAGAAGACGTGTCCGCAAAACTAGACGGGCTAGCAATTGCAATGATTAAGAAAAATATTATTTTGTTCATATTCCGATACCCTGTGTTCGTATCAATTGTCGCGATTTAAAAAAATAAATACATAGAAAATCAAACATCCATGACATGGGATTGTTTATAGGTATTTCTTAAATGTACTGGCTGTCATCATTAATCCTGCACCGAAAGAAATAACGGCAGGAATAAATATCCAATTTGGATGAATGCTGATGGGCAATGACAAATAAAGTAACCATGATATAAAGATGGGCCACTTTAAGTTGCGTTTCATAATGTGGTAGGTAAAGGCATGCTCTATGCCGCCGCCAAATCTTCGGAGATCTCTCTGTACTAAACCCTCAATGAGCCCGACCATTCCAATAATTAAAAAGGCAGGAAACGAGAGCGTGGCCACTAGCAGGCGAACGAAAAAAGTCTCGGTTGTATAGATGAGCGCGGCCAGATAATCAAAGACCCAGCTGGCCCGTTTCTTTGTTTTCTGGAGCGCAGACTTTAATCTCATGTCACTTAACATGAAGGTGTGCGCTTTGTTTCTGACTTCTAATGCGTAGGTGGACGGCTTAACACCTGTCACCCATGTCCCAAAATCGCTCTGTAAGTAGCCAATCTCGCTTTTCAGCATGTTTTTACTGTGAGCTGCTCCCTGGTCCTTCCAGAAAAAACTCATTCCAACCCATTCCACAATGATTGAAAAAAACAAGCCGAGTGCCAAGAGTCCTACAACTTTAAAAGGCAGCGTTAGAACCATGCCTATTAGGCCTTGGCGCTTATCTTTAGGCGGTGAAGTCGGTCGAGCCATTACGCAGCATTCCCAATAACGGTTGACCAGTTATCCGATTGTGATGAATATCGTCTAGCCATGTCAGTGACGACTTCATTTAAGTCATCGGGGAGTACATCATCAACAGGGTCAGCAAGCGGAAGACGTAATTTGTATAGCTGCCCGCCTTCAATAAGTGCAAAGGCTTGCCCTTTCGGCAGCTGGGTTAAATCGCCAGGCTGCAGCAGAGGGACTTTTTGAGTAGTTATTCTGTCTTCAGTTCTACTGGTGAAATGAGTGTCATTGTCCGCATTAGCGTCATCAGTTGCTCCGGAGACCATAGTAAGTTGATGGATCTCAACCTCTTTAAGCTGTGTGGTGAGCATTTTTGCAGTATCTTCGTTCTTAACACGGAGCATAATCATCGTGTTCAAGTTACCGGCAACCTGCTGTGCCTTCGCCTTATCACCCAGTCGTGCCTCAACATCAGCCCATGTTTGCGTATAGGCCGTCACCTGGTAGCCGGCGCCACCGGCTTTGTTGAGCATTGGAATGAATTCTGGACCAATAAGCTCATTGAACTCATCCGCATGTATTGAAATACGACGCTTTGATTCACTCCCTGGTACATCAGGTAGGCCGACATTCATGCCGAATTTATATATTTCACCGGCGATCGATGTTAAGTCAGCAAACATAGAGTTGCCCACTGCTGCGGCTACCTCGGCATCAGATAGGGCGTCGAGGCCAATATAAACAATGCCCCCGCTGCGTATCTCTTTGCGCCAATCTAAAATCGCGCGCTTATCAGTGATATCTAGATAATCGGGTGCAAGTAACTTACCGACGCTGCCAGAAGTGAGTTTAGACATAAGTGGCAAAAGGGACGCGGTAATTTTATCAGCGTAAGTTTTATCGTACTCAAAAGCGCTTCTTAAGCCATCAGCGGTAGAGTTAAATATCTTGTGCTCACGAGCATAGAATATAAGCGAAAGAGGGTAGCGATCGCGGCCCCTCAGTGCATTAGTTAGGTTCTTGAAGCGAGCAGCATCAGGGTCATCTTTACCTGCATTCACCCATTTCTGGACTGTTTGTCGCCAGTCGCTAGGGGCTTCCTGGTCAAGCCAGAATTCGTAGTATTCAATGAGAAGTGGTTCAATATTCGTAACATCACGCTCAATGAGTGTGTAGTTAGGCTTCTGGCCAAGCTCTACACGAGCTTTGGCAACAATGTTGACGAAACGCCAGACAAACTCACGGAAGGCGGCTGAGTTACCTGAGCCAGGTATCTGGGAGCTAATTCGCCCAGCGACTTCTGTGATTCTTGAAAACTCACCAATAGGGTTATACCTAACCGATATGTCTGGGTAGCCAAGATGGAATATCTTAAATTGATTAAGCCTACCTGCAGCCTTAGCTTCCGCATACATTCGCTTTAATAGCTCTGCATCGCCTTTGGGGTCGAAAACAAAGACGACATCACCGCGATGTATGTCCTGGGTTATGACCATTTCGGCAAAACGGGTCTTTCCTACACGGGTAGTGCCTAATACAACGGTATGGCCAACACGCTCACCTAGATCCATCCAGATGTTTGCTTCACCCTCCATTAAGCCTACGGCGTGAATAGCTGGGTTTCCGCCTACCGGAGGCTTGGGGGCAACAGGGTTCCACCAGGAGGAACGAATAGTGATATGAGCAATAAGACGTAGAGCTCTATATTGCTCGGCAGCCAGCTCAATACGTCTAGCTAGGCGATATGAATATGAATCATCCATATACCGTATTGCTGATCTACGTTCTGTGTCATATAAGCGCTGGGTGTGCCGGTCGTCCCAGCGGAAACCGAGCCCAAGAAACAGTTTTAAATTAGAGCGAGGGATCTGGCTGGAGCTTAGGATGTACTTCGGGAGCATTCTGAGCCCACGTTGATACTTAATGAGCAGTAGTCCCTGATGTAGGCGCCGCAGCCCTAGTGCGCCGAGCATTAGCGCTACGGCGGCGGCCACACTCGGGGTCATCATTAGTGAACCAGGCGCAATGATCGCAAGCGCTACCCCAGTGAAGCATGCGGCCGCAGACCATAACTCCATAGGGTCCCGCAATAGTGCTTCAACTGGGTGCTTTCCACTCATAAAACGCTCTGGGGAATCCTATGGCCATTAACAGCCATTGTCTCTGATAGTGCACCAGCTAATAGATGTCTTTCATCAATGCTCTTGTTGAAAATAACCTCTAGCTGATACATGGCTGTGTTATCGATGCTGCAAAGACGCGCGGTGTTGAAGTAAGCAATCGTTTTTTGCTTCTTCAGCTTTTCTTCAGAAAGGTCTGAGTTAATGGTTTGGCTGATCAGCGTATCTTCCCAATTAGTGCCTGACGTAGCGCTAAATAACCAGAGGGAGTAATCTGAAATAAGGTCCATCAAAGCGCCAGGGCTTTGGAGTATGTTCCTCAGTATGTCCTCTGTTCTTGGCTGTCTTAATTTCATCATGACTAGCAGTAATGATCGTGCCGTTCTGAATGACTCATCTAGAATATCGTCACTATAAATAGGGGTTTGTGCTCGTGCAGCTGATGACATTATGAAAGTCTCCTGTAATGCTTTTTGACTAGCGACTTGTATTTTTCCTGCAGGGCAACCCTGGAAGGATTGTGATAGTGCCCAACGGCTGTCCACACATTCTTAGAGCGACGGTATTGCTCTTTGTAAATAACTGCAGCGAGCCTTAAATTTGAAGGAGGGTGTAACAGCAAACACGGGTCTGCACCTTTTTTTAGGCGGTTGCTATGGCTTTGCCAATGTATTTGCATCAAGCCAATGTCGGTAGAGTGATTGCTTTTTGTATGGAACCTAAGAGCCATACATGCAGCATCTTTAGTTTGATAGCGCTTGGCCTTTCCCTGGACATTCAGAGTCCAGGGCCAGGGAAGAAAGCGCCCGTCATTCCATTTCTTGCCTGACTCCTGCAGCGCGATAGAAAAAAATATCTTTGAAGGGATGTGGTACTCCCTAGCCACCTTCAAATATCCGCTTGGAATATCGCTGGCGACAGAGTTACCAGCTGACATTAATAGCAGTAAAAGAACAATATATTGCTTCACAATTTAATCCCTACAGGTAAGAAATCAGCGTCTTGGGATGATCTTTTTAGAGTAGAGGGGAAGGTTGTAATGGCCCATTCTTTAAGTAGTGATCCGGCCTTGTTTAAGGTGAGTTGCTTATTGCTAACAAAATCTTGAGGGACTTTATGTTTATTGGCCCACTTTATGATCTGTTTCTCGTCATTAGTATTGAAATGTATATGCAGCTTGATATGGGGAATCATCTTTAAAAGCTTCTTGTACACACGTTCGCACGGCACGCAGTCGGGCTTAATGAATAAGACAACACTGTCATTGATTTTGGGAGAATACGTCTTCAATGAAGTCTTACTAGCCGCTTTACCTGGCATATACATGCCTTCCATATCTATTACATCAGCATCAGGGAAATTTGAATGAAATGTCTCAAGGTAGGCGTTTTGCCACTCGCGATAACGCTCAATATACTCAACATTTAGCTGAGCATAGAGCTCTGCATAATGCTTCTTTTCATCTTCAGATTCAGCGTACATACCCAGCATCATGACGGGGTTCATTTTGTCGTTCTTGAGGCCGGCAGGGCCTTTCTTCAAGAACTGGTAGCGTTTCCATTCAGTAGGTTTCAAATGGAACATAGCTGCTATTTTTTTCGTGTTATCACTTACTTTGGTATGAGTGATGGCTGTTTTGCTTTCTATTGCCCCCCACGCAACGGTAGAGAACACAATAAGCAGCAGGACTAAGCTACGCATCTATTCTTACCTCAACATAGTTGCCGTCATTTTTAGAGGGCCTAAAGTGAGTGTTATCGCGGCTCAAGATGGTGATGTTCTTGCGATCAATTCCTTGCCTGGTCATATAACGACGAATACGAATAGCTCTACCCAGTGACAAGCTATCCATGTGCGAAGTGTTTGTGCTACCGCTACCCGACACAACGCCCTGCAGAATGACCCTGTCAGCATTTTTAGCGATCTCTATGAGGTCCGTTGTACGCTGGCGCCCCTTCGGCCCGAGGACATCAACACGTCTAGCAAAAGGCACTGTATAGACAACGGATAAATCAGACTCTATACGCTTCTTTTCAGACATCGGGCTGTCATCAAAGTCTGCAAGGGTAAATGAAACAGGGTGGCCCTGGGGGGATGCAACGGCAACCATAATGGGGGATTTGTCGATAGCTGGTTTTTTCTTTTCAGATAAAGGCAAGGTAGCAACGACATTGCGCTGTATAAGCCCATGACGGCTAGAGCCAAGGGGCGCACGCCTATAGCTACTTGCCTCAGCAATATAAGATTTCGTTCCGCTCAGGTACCTTCGTTGAGACCAGGGCGTATTGAGGTTGCGCTGTGTGCGGTCCGCCTCGCTAATATTGATTTCCCGTTCAATTAGCCCACCATTATTTGAAAATGGCTCTTTATGGGATGCACAGCTGGCTAGAACAGTCATGCTAACAAGTGAGGTGATTAATAACTTAGATTCCATGAGGGCGTCTCCCGTCAGAAAATAAAATAACTTTATGGCCAGACTTACGTTCCATGAACTCTGCTTTATCTGGATATACGGATTTAAGGAGCACCCAGTTATTTGAAGATTCGCCTTCACTTAGCTGGGTGACATGTTGATTAAGCGCGATTACGACTTTTGATTCACCGTCCCATATTTCAACACCAACAAAGGTAAAGGGCGGAGTTGGCTTCGCTTTTGTTACCAGGACTGGTTTCTTGATATAGGTTTTACTCTTGGTGGTCTGGCGAGAACTTTTCTTTGCCTTGGACTTTGTTTTGTTACTGGAAGACTTTAAGGCTGATATTTTCTTGTCCTGTTTACTATTAGCAAGATTGACCGCATCGACGAGATCAATTAAAGACGATATTTGTATATTTAAGCTTTCAATACTTTTCTCAATACTGTCTAACCTCTCGCTTTTAAGTGCTGGCACAGAAGCTATGACAGTCGTAGTCACAGTGTCAGAAAGGCTTGCAGGCAAATCAGGTATGACCTTAAGGGGTTCGCCAGATGGAATGAGGTCAGTTGTAGCAACCTCAGTTTGAGCATCATTAACCGTGTAGTCGCTTCCAATATCAGCGAGTGGGTCTGCGCTATGATGCGGTGAAGGGTTACTTATTAAGCTTGATGTATCAAAAGGCTTATCTGGAAGGTCGTTACCTTTAATTTTAAAAAACCAAAATCCAGTGCCTGAGCCACCCAAAAGTAACAAGAAAACCAAAGCAATAACGATCAATGCTTTGATCTGGGAAGGCTTTTCTTTGACGGCTGCGTCTGTAATATCAGGCATGTTGTTTTTATCTGTCATGGTGGTCTCTAAAGTTTGTAACAGGGCATGAGTGTTCGATAAGGCATGCGGTTTTCATGAGCAGCACCACTGCCTACTGCCGATGTAAGTGACTCACTATTATTGTGGTCTGTACTTCCTGAGCCTAATCCACCACGCCCACTTAAGCCGTGATATGAGCCAAAGCGAGCTTCTTCACCCCAGCCAGAGCCGTGCTGGTGCCTGGGCATTTGTGCGATTGATAGTCCAACCACTGAAGCACCGCCGGCACTTAGATACCCATAGTTAGTATCAGAAAATCCAGCTCCCACTAATGTCCGTCCTGCAGCGCCACTGTAATACGCCCATCCGGCTGGGCATGTGCCGAGTTGAAAAAAAGAAACTTGTAATGACGGTGTTTCGTAATCAGTTACAGATTTTCCATTTATTTGAGTTGTTTGAATATTAGTGACATCAGTAATAGAGTTTGTATTCATGTCTAAATTTGCGGTCATGCCTCCATCCGTGCCGTTACGGTCAAGCTTGTTAACGATTGCAGGGATAGCACCAGATCTCGGTATGATGGTTGTTGAGTTGACGCCAGCTACGGTAGTCGCTGGCAAGGCTCCACTAATTGTCTGCGCCCAGTCATTATCATCAGCAACATTCACAATGGTAAGAAGTTGAGAGGTACAGCTAAATTGATAGTTGTTGTTAAAAGGATTTGTAATGTCAATGTTATTCAAAAATCCTTGGCTAGTAAGCTCACCAATTAAATTGGCACAGTTATTCGCTTCGTCGGGCCATGCCAGACGGTCGAACTGGTAATTTTGTGAGGCATCAATAATATGATTGATTTCATCAATGTTTGTTTCTGTCAGTCGATTGTTGTTGTACTGTCTTAGCGAGGGTGTTGTGAACGCTAAAAGCCCAGTTAATATGAACATAACAACTGTTAGCTCAATAATTGTAAAACCGTGTTGATTTTTCATCGTGCTGGCTCCAGGTATAAAACTCTTTTCTTCCACTTTGTTCTTTTGTTCTGTGAGTCATTAGTAGGTACATCAGCGCTAATTGATAGCTCCGTTCCACCAGCAACAGCTCGGGAGTCAATGCCTGGTGGGGAGATGTTGTTAAGTGGAACCGTGACGACAGAACGTGTAGAAAAGTTAGTCGAAACAATAGAAAACGGGGTGCCATACACCGAGGTTGTGTATAAGCTGGCACCAGTATTAGTGTTGAATAGCGCGGCAGTTATACCGGTCTGATACACGTTGCCAAACGTGTAGCTGACTGAGTTGTCAGCATTTCGTACAGTAGCAGTTGGCCTTTTACGGTAGAAATCAGCCAAATATGCATTGCGCTTAGCAATTAATATAGTCTCTTGAAGTTCACCGTCATCCATTTGCATCTGAATAGTCATGGTTGCAGCAGCTATCAGAATCGACAAGATGCTCATGACGACTATCATTTCAACTACGGTGAACCCTTTTTGGAATATCATAGCTGCACCGACAACATGGGAAGCATTATTCCACCGGCGAGAAGTAACACTCCAAACCCAGCTGACAACAACCCTGACAGGCTTAGAATTCTTGAAATTCCCGATGATATAGATGCATCATTTCGTTTGAGCATCGATGTGGCATTGCTGATAATGCGTTTTTGGCTGGCCAGTATGTTATTTTCAAACTTAGTGACGGCTAAAACATAGAGATATGGCCAGTCGTCTTCTGTAATCTGCGATGAAACTGTTGCGCCCTGGTCAATAGCTTCTATCATCGAATCGTAAATTGAATGTTCATTCTTGCTACATATTTTCAGCATTTTTACGGGCACAACTTTAGGCGGGTACCCTGAGCTAATTAATATGTTCATAGCCAAGTTGAACTGTATGGCGCGCCTATTTTCAATCCAGTGGTAGGGGAGGCCCAAGATAGGGATTTTTTTCACTGACTTAAAAATAGAAATTCGGAAATAACCAACTAATATTACTATTAGTGGCAATGCCCAGTATGTGTACTTATCATTCATTACCCCAATGTCGAATACGAGTTGAGAGAAGTCAGTAAGTTTAATCTGTCCAGAGTGGACCATGGGGCCTACTATGTATTCGGCCATTATTGGAGCTACAAAAAATAGAGCGAGCCCCATTAGATGATATACGACCCCCATTTTACTGTCTTTCGCGAGTGAAGAGCTTTGTTCATCGAGTCTGTCAAGCTCGCTTGCAGCAATGCCTAGACTTTCTGCAAGCTTGCCAGACTCGATCCCAGACTCAACTACCAAAACAGCTAATTCGTTAAACCCTAGCTCTCTTAGTCGCTTACTAATGGTGTCAGCTTCTAGAGAGGGCGTATATTTGTAACCACATTTAGCAACGACTTCTGAAAGTATTGAAAGTGTATTGTTACCGGAATGTTCTGCAGAAGATAAGGCCGTCAAAATAATCCCTTGATCCTTCGTCTTAACCTTTGTTTTTAAACCTAGGTTGAACGACATTGATTTTTGAGAAATATCAATAATTTGGTCTTCAGATATATTCAGCTTTTTCAAAACATCGTCGACAGAAGAGCCTGACACTGTTCGTGCCAAGTTCTGTCCTGATGAATCAATGTACTCGACGGCCCAGTTCATTATCTAACGCTTAACGTAACGGCAAGCGTATCAGCGCCAGCGTTATAGACTGCAGCTGTTATGTGTTGGTAGGTAGCCTGTCCACCAACCACTCGTGTTAACTTTGCGGCTAAGTCTGTCCCGTTTTGGTCAGTAGCGGCGGCTGAAGGGCCACCAATTGGGTAAGTTATTGTGCAAGCTTCAGCTGCGCAAGCTGAAGCCATTGTCCACGCAGTGCCCCATTCAGATAATGTTGTGACACCCGTGGCTTGAATGCGCGCTGCAGTCACTCCGTTAACAGTACCAAGTCGACCAAATAGTGTCGCCAATGATTCGTTCATGGTTTTAGAAAAAAATAGTTCTGCAGCTTTGAACTGCGCCTCATCTTTCTTTCCTCGTATGTTGGGTACGATAGCTGCTACAAGTAAGCCTATTAGAAGCAATACGATAATTACCTCAATAATTGTGAAGCCTTTCGACTTACGCTGAATAGAGTAGTTTTTCATTTATAATGTCTCCGATTTTGGACGTAAAAATTGGGTGATATCACCCAGGGCAGAATCTGCAGAGGCATAGTCAATTATACCTTCGCTGATAAGTTCTAGGGCTCTTGCCCACATTGAGGTGAATCCGTCAGACTCAGCTTGCTCAGTAATTTCTACTAAAGACTTGTTCTCTGAAATTAAGCGTTTTTGTTCTTTTGATGGACGATTTATCTCTGCTATTAGCTGCCTGCCGGAGTAGCCATGGTTGCAATCACTACAGCCATCTTTGTTGGCAATTGACAGTGTTCTGATTGAATATGACGTGAAAATTTCACATTCCAATTCGCCTTCAACAATATCGGCCAGAGGGGCTAATATTTTACAATTAGGGCAAAGCATCGGAGTAACACGTTGTGCGGAGGTTGCTGTTAAGACATCTGCAAGCATGTCAGCTTCGGCCCCCATTCGGATAACACGGTGTACTGCTTGTATTGCGTTGTTTGCGTGTAATGTGGCGAAAACAAAGTGCCCTGTCATCGCGGCATCCATTGCCGTTTTCAAAGTCTCGCTATCTCGGATTTCGCCAATAAGAATTAAGTCCGGGTCTTGACGCAGCAAGGCTCTAAGGATGTTTTCAAAATCAGCATTAGCTTCAGGGTTTACTTGTGTTTGGGTGACTCCCTGGAGGTTAACCTCAACAGGGTTTTCTACAGTTCTAAAAGCCCATTCGGGGCGAATTTTTTTCAAATACCTGAGGGCGCCGTAAAGAGTCGTTGTTTTTCCAGACCCTGTGGGGCCAGTCACTAGGAACAATCCATGAGGGGCTTTTAATACATGCTTAAGGTCATCAAGCTGATGATTACTTAAGCCAATATTTTCTATATTCTGTAGTCCTCTGTTTTGACCGGCTAAGCGGAGGACAAATGTACCAGGATAGTTTTCATCATCTAGTTCAATACTGGCATCGATAGCTGCTGGTACCATAGATAATCGTATTTGTATTTTTGACTCTGATTCTTCGTTGATCCATGTGAATTTTCCATCCTTAGCGTTGATGAAGTCACCGGCAGTAAGGCCTGCTTGGGTTAGTAGGCTATTAGCAATTTTATAATATGAGTTATGTGCTATTTGAGCGTTCGGAACAGCCTGCAGCCCTCCGTCAACTCTAACTTTTACGGTCACACGCTTATGGTCTGGCTCAATGTGTATGTCAGACGCATTAACATTGACGGCATATGCAATGAGTTTGTTAACAAAATCCGACGCCTCGCTGTCTGAAAATTCAGCTAGGGCTGCATCAGATGAGCTACCACTCACGCCGGTGGCGTAAGCTATAGTTCCCCATGAGTCTACGCTAGGATATTTTTGCCCAAGCTTAGAGACGAGCGAGGAGTCTAGTGGGTTGACTACATATGCAGTTTTTTGAGTTATAACGTATTCTGAAGTTTTTGCTAATACTTCAGAATCATTGGCTGGCTCATATATCGTGTAACTAAATACTTTTGCGACGGCATTGCATATGTCATGTGCAGGCGTTTCAATTTCAAGCAACTGAGGAATTACTTGTTGTGGAAGAAGTGTAGATATATCCACAGCTAATTGAGGAGTAATAACCCCTTCTTCTTTCAAATAAGTAAGTATTGCCTGAGCTGCTTTACTCATGGCCTACATTCTCAGTACTAGATATGTTCCAAGAAATCGCCTGCTCTATTGTTCCACCGCTAGGCATTTTAAGCAGGGCGCTATCTGCAGTCACCTGCAGAACTTTATAGCCACCAGGCAATACATCGTTTTTCCCTGCAAGCTTTAGCTGCTTACCTTGCTTGAATACACCTTTATTATTCCGGTACCCAATTATTGTGGGCGCTGGAGCAGATGAGAAATCTTCACCGGTCGAAGGAATGCCAATAGCTGAATTAGCGTCCATTCCTATATCAATCGATCCAGACTGACTTGAGGAATCAAGTTTTTCAATGGTACTGTTGAGCTCCGCAATTTCACGAGCTCTTTGAAGTCTTCTTATCTCTACGCGGTGCTTGATTTCGTCAGCAACAATAGCGTCTGCGATTGAAGACAATGACTCAGCGTGTGAAATGACTGTGAATAGCATTAAGAGTAGTGTTGTTAATTTTCGCATGGTTATTTCCGGCCTAATACAGCGATAGATACAGTTGTGCTGCTGGTTGTTAAGTTTGCGTTTTGGATGATTGCAGGTAATGTTGACTCGATTAGCCATGCTGCAGATAGAACGGCCATTCTTGAGTCACCAGATAAACGACCAAAAAAAGCTGGCTGGTTACTTCCCACTGATCCGTTTAAAGCCTCTTTCCCGTCATTTTCTATTCTCACATTAAAGAAAGAAGCAATTAGTTGTGTCTTGAGCCAGCTGTCTTTAAGAGGGGGGAGTTCCTCAGTACCTTCAAGTTGAGACACCATTATCTGCATGTCTGATATTTCTGTGGCGTAATCTATTGTTTCTTTTTTTTCGGGCGCTAAATTAATGTATATGGCATATGCGGATATTATGCCTCCAACTAAGATAGCTACTTCTGTGCCTATTTCTCTAATGTTCATTTGCACTCCAGTCGAATTCTGCCCGACCGTCTGCTAATGCATTGGCCTTTATCTCATCCGGAACTAAATAGCTGCTAGAAAAAACAAGCTTGTACTGGCCGCTGCTCAAAGAGATTTTCCCATCAGTAGAGATGAATTGGTCATGAGTTGACAGCCAAATAATATTTGACAATCCCTTTGATTTTTCAATGTTTCCACTACGTGATGATTTAAGTAAATTGAACTTATTTTTCAGTGTGGATAACATATTAGCTTCACTAGCTACGTTGTCAGACTCTGAACTGAAAATTATGGGCTCCACATAGCTAGCAACAACACCAAGAGACGCTATAGCTAAAAACATATAAATTCGGCGCTTTTTCAGCTTATTGGCATGGTCTTTGAGAGCATTGCTTCTCTCGATGAGTAGCAATATTGGCTTGCTTAGATCAATGAATATATCGGTGGAGTTAGGAATTACTCTACAGTTATCAATTGAGAGATCAGGCCTTCCAGGTATGGTTTTGCCGGTGAAATATCCAGTCTCAACAATACTATTACTTTCTATAACACAGTAAATACCTTTGCCGTCATCAAGATGCATTACTTGAAGGTGGTCGTCAGTAATCATGTTGTTTGTAATAAGGAGGTCCCAAATTCCGTGAGTGTCTACACCCTTGAACTCTGCTCTTGCCTTCTTGATCTCATTTTCGTCAACAATTATTCTTTTATGATCTTCATTGGCAGGCTTTACAAAAAGGCCCTTCTCACTTTCATTGGACGTAACAATATCCAATACAATGACAATTTCGTTTCCGTCAATTACATTGATCGTGTTGAGAGAAATAGAGCGAGTTTCAGGCATTTCTATGACTCTAAAATAGAAGGGGTGATACTTATGACTAGCTCACGACGCTCTATCTCATTAACCTGGTTCTTGAAGAAGAAGTCCCAGAAAGCGGCGTTATTACCGTCGCGAGGTACGCGAGTAATATCTTCACGAATTCGTTCCGATATAAGTCCGCCTAGACGTATCGGCTTCCCTGGCTCAGTGATGACCTGTGTTGCTAGTTCTTTCAACGCAATATTCGGTGTTCTAGCTTGGAAGTTGGGGCCTGCCTGGATGTCCGTAAATCCTTCTATTGCGGTTAAAACAGGAACTACATCCAATGCTATTTTTCTGTTGTGGAGAAGTCTGGCGGTGATGCTGATAGTGACACCCACCTTAACCCTCTGTAGCTCGGGCGTAACCGTCACATTGCCTTGTTGGTCTTGAGATTGCTGGACAGAGGCCGTGTAAGAAAACTCAAGAGCTGAGCTGAAGTAAGCTTCTTTACCATTTGTAAGTGTTACATTTGGCTGAGTTAAAAGTGAAACCTTTCCATAACGCTCTAGAAATCTTACTAGAAGGTTTGCGTCATAGTTTTCTTTAACAACGTTGGCGCCTAAAGAAAATACCCCGCTGTTCCTTACCAAGCTTGGAGACGGGCCGTTAATAGTGGTTGTTGCTTGTGTGTTGTTAGCGCCGAACAATCCGCCTTTGTTTAATACATTCCAATCAATGCCGGCACCGCGATTATTGTTTAAGGTTACTTCATAGGCATTTATATCCAGATAAAATTGAACAGTGCTGTTTTTTACTTGAGAGGATAGCCACTCGTCTAATTTGGCTATTCTACTAGGCGAGCTGGCCGCCATAATCAACCCATTAGCACGAGATTGAACTAGATATGGCTTAACCGCTTGTGAGGGTGCGGGAGCGTTTGAGTCGGCTGAAGCCCCTAGCACGCCTAGTTGGGTAGACCCTTGGCTTGACGAGGTATTCTGTGCACCAATTATTTTTTCAGCAGATACGATGAGGTTTGCCCACGTATCCTCAGTAAATTCAAATTTTTGCTTGGTTTGCGTTTCAGTACTCGAACCTCCGCTGCTAGATCCAGAGTCTTCTTCGCTTCCACCGCTCGCACCGGCAATTTTCTGGCCTACTGATGCCTCACCAGATCTTTTAGTTGCTAGGGCGGCAACATTCCATTGTTTGGTCTGCAGAGAGCTGATGCGTAAAGTATTGTTGTTAATAGTGTAGTGATAATCGCTTACGCCGGTTAATTGGGTTATGAAATCTTTTACAATAATTCCGCTGGCTTTCACTGACACAGGCTTGCCTAGGTCTACCCCTGCGTCCATAGGGATAATGTTCACACCAGGGAGAGCCGCTTCTATAGCGTTCTGTAAAGCAACTCTCTGTAGGTTGATACCTTTGACAATTTTTAGTAGGTCGTCATTCTCTGGGTAATGTACCTTTATGTATGTGTTTGGGTTGTTGGCAGGTACATGGTCCTCCGGAATTAGGGGCTCTTCTGGAGACTTTATTTTTACATCGTATTTTCCGCCACAACCGGCAACAAATACGCATAACATAATTAAAAGACTAGTCCGCATGATTATTTCCCCGAGACTACAGCAAGTGGCTTTGGTTGAATGGCGGGGTAGAAATCAATTTTCAATCCCAGAGGTGCTAAGAAATCCTGTAGAACGGTTCTTCGTGAATTCTGTGATGTGACATCAAACTTGGCAAAACGAATAGCTGGGTCCTCGACTTGAATGTCTACATTCCAGTCACTGGGCATCAGTGTCGATAGCACTTCCTCCATTTCAACAGACCTTAAGTTTAGGGCTACTGATTCGCCTAGCATTACCTTCTGCTCTTCACGATAGGCATCCATATCAATGGAATCTAGGTGACGGCTTAAATTTTTGTCAGCCGCTACTGAGATGTTTGAATTCGCCGTTGCCGGAACCAGGGTGGATGCAGAAGATTTAGTATTGTCTGCGGTGAAACCAATTTCGATTTCATCATCCGACATTGGCGAAATAGTTTTTACTTTACCGTCAACTAGCTGAACCTGGTCGTTACCTGTATTCGACGCTACTGCATGAGCTTCAAAGTCGCCTCTATATTTTGGGCGTAGCTCAAATGAAACAAGCCTGTTTACAGGATCGACAATAAACTCCCATGGTTCGCCAGCTAGTGTTCGCATAGCTTCTTCAATGGTGATTGGGCCAATTTCACGGTGTACTTCAGGAATGCTTGAGACCAACAATATTGGAAGTAGAGGGTCAGAATTTTCAAGAGGGGCCATCTTGTACCCCGTTCTTTGCATTAGGTAATCAAAAGCTTGGTTCAAATGTTGTATCTTTTTAGGGAATACCATTTGTACAACTGAGCTTAAAGGGTCACGTTCAACGGCGGATGGAACCGGCGAGATGTTAGTATAGCGAGCCACTTGTACACCTGAGCTCTTGGCCCAGGATACTTGGCTGAAGAAAATTACAATTATAAAAGCTGCTGTACGCATTGGCTCCCCGCAATAAATTTAATTGAGCCAGCCAATGGCTGGCTCGTGCCAAAGTTATTGCAGTGGGATGGTTTTCACTGCGCTAACGGTGCACAGGATCTACGGAGAATGGTATTTGAACAATAAGAAACCCTATATTGAAAAATAGGGGTTTGTCAGGTTTATACTAGTTTAACAATAGGTTTCTTGCGTGGGAGGTTATATAAGGGATTGGCCTGTTCAAAGCCATGTACTTTAAGAATGCCATTGACTTCGACAGCCAGGAGACTGGCAAGTATTGCGTCAGTCGCGGTTGTGATGTTTTCTTGAGACTGTTTGACGATCGAAAGGAGTTGATCGACAGTTTTCACATTGCTAAGAGAGAAATCAGTTAGCTTGCTAAGAGTTGTATTCTCTGTGCTTGAAAGGCGTATATTTTGTTGCAGGGCTATCATGCATATAAATATACCATGATTAAGTATTAGGGGAGAAATCTCCCCTGCTACCTAAAGCTGATTCTTAATGATCCGCTTTGCACGTAATTCAAGATTACGCAGTTCATCAACAAAATCATCGTCATATTGGTTTTCCCAGTTGGGAGGCAATAATTCGATGAAATCGATGACCGCTTGCGGATTGCTATCCACGGCGGTGTTTAGTCGATGTTTTGCATCCTTGGCCAGGCGTAGCCCGTCCAAGAATGAAACAACATGTTCACCTTTAGGTGGGACCATGTGACTCTCCTACGCTTGCGCATTAAGTTGAGTGACATTGTCCGTAGTATGGGCAAAAGAATACTGCTGGTAGCAGCCTACTTCTCTGTCCGCCAATGGCTTTAAGCTTTTGATCATCTCAGGAATATCAAAAGACTGTATAGCGCATACCTGCAAGGCTGATTCAGTTGCTGGAAAATTCATTTCTAGCAACCATTTAGCTCGAACCAAAACTTTCATTAACTCTATTCGCTGAGTGCGATTACAGTGTGTGTGCCAGTTTTGAGGCAAAACTTCAAATTGCTTAACGACGATGCCAGGGTGGTTTTCAACCTGAGCGCTCATATCGGCAATAAGTGCGTCATAAGGATTAGCCGGTGTTTTTGGCACAGGAACAGCCCCGCGCTTTTGAACAATTGAATAACCGAATACAACTAACATTACGTTTAAAAAATACTTTTTCATGACAATATCTCCAGATATAAAAAATAAAGGGAGATCTGCCCCGACTGGGAAAGATTCTCCCAGAGGGGTACAACGTAAAACAACGGATCACACTCAAAGAGTGTTTGCAGTGAAATGATCCATAAACTGCAGTTACCAACTTAGGCCGTTGGCTGAGCACAAAAAACCTTCTCAAACACCAATCACAGATTGAGTTTTGAGAAGGCCTCTTTCGAGACCCGGCATATATAAAACTAAACTATAAAAACCATCATTCTGGCGAAAGCCATATATGACTACATATATGCTGCAAGCAGCGTGCCCCAAAATATTGATAACTTTCCGCGCCTTCAAAACAGTCGGTTATACACTCTATAGATCCAGTAGTGGGCATAAGGATCAAACAATAACGGCACGCCTTAAGGTCGTACAAAGGGGCACCATTCGATAACCGGCAGGACGGGCATCCGGCTTGCATAAAGAGCAAGGCCACAAGGCCTCACCTAAGTAGACTGGTTAATCTGCTTAGGTGAGGACTAATGGCTATACGGTATGCCGTTATCGTAGATCCAATTCATTCCGTTGAATCTTAAAATAGGACGCCGTGATTTCATTGTTCACGGCTTGTTGGATGGGAATAACTCTTGATCTAGCTCGAAATTTTAGAGAAATAAAAAGCTGATCAATCACGTTTAGGCTTTAAGGCATTTGAAGCTAAAGTGGAGATCCGTATAGGAAAACGAAGTTAAACCTGCGGGCATCATCAAGGGATGTTTGCACTAGAACTGCCCATAAAGTGCAGGGGTTGCTGTTTTACCCAAACAGCCAGGGATGAAACTCATCGATTAAAACTGACTCGAAAATCAGCTTTAAACGATGCCGCTGGTACAACCAGCGACTCGCTTCTAGTTCCATTCTACCCTCCAAACACTAAACATAAAAGCCCAGTGGTTGACAGATAGAAAGGAACCATACGAACAGACACAGTATTTTGAATAGATAGTAACATGACATTTCTCCCACAGAAATTTGACGAAAGCCGGAGGGCCTCCACAAAAGCCGCCAAAAAGACGGGTTTTGTGGAAGCCCCCCAACAAAAGTCAGGGGAGAACGTAGTAAGTGAAGCGAGGGTTTACATAGTCGAAACTACTGCTAAACAAGCAACTGTGGGAGCGTAAACACAAGCAAACATCTTAACTGCGAATAAATGACCGTACATCCAAACAAAATTTTGAGCTGATTCCATGATGATTCTCCAGAAAAATGAATTTAAGTTGATCACCATAAAATCCCTGTTAGGAAAAAAGGTTCCCAACGGGTTTCAAACAACGAGGCCACCAATCAAGGTGTTGTAGCAGATTGCCCCATAGCTACGGATTGCTTACATGACCGGTAAGCGACGGTATAACACTGGTAGAAACTTCAATGAGGAAGGATCTTTCTTAGCCACCCTCGAAAAGGCAGTTAAGAAAGATGTCGCAAGCGACATCTTCCTTGGTTGGTATTAATCAACCGTGCGGTCTGCAGCAGCTACAGGCTCTGGAGAAGCTTGTGCTGATTCAGCCTGGTCAGCAGGTTGCTCTGCTGGTAAATCTTGCTGGCCATCATTGTCGGATACTGATTCAAGTTTTCTGCGGTTGTCCACCACAAGTTCACCATCAACAGAACACCAAATGATTTTAAGCAAGCGACCCATCATTGTTACGCCAGTTTCCCCTTTCTTTGCACCGTTTTTATAAGTGAAAGGCTTAGGGTAAGCGTCGCCGATAGTCACACACCAAACAACCTCGTGGTCGTCTGAGTTGATCGCGGCAGTTACTTTCTCGTAGTCTTCAGTCACAGACTGTCCACTAACTTTGAGATCGTAGTTAACATAGCCAAGATCACCAGCACGACCGAAACGAGCGCCCATATCGACACGGTTATAAGCCGAGCCTTTCTGAACAGGTATTTCGCGTGCGCGACGAGGATAACCGGATGCGTGAGTCGTGATATCAAAGAACTTCACTTCCTCGTTAGAGTTAGCAGAAGAATTGTTACCATTTGTGTTTTGAGATTGAGTTGTCATTGTAGTGCTCCTATTAAAGCTATTAGAAATAACTAGAAACACTTCTCCCATAACTGGAAAAAATGATCCCAGTTAGGGTGGTACTCAAAAAATTACGGGCTACTCCGAAGAGTGTGCAGCTATTGCCCTTGTGCTGCGAGTTACAAACTAAGTGTTTGCGACCTTTGACGATTTGGAGTTTAGGAACGCTGGATAACTTTGTCAAAGAAAAACCAGCGAACAATTCAAACAAAAAAGGAAAGGATTTAGTTTACCCACTCGAAATGCTTGCAGCCAGGGAATGTACTACAGCCAAGAACCGGTTTTTTCTTGAACTTACGTTCTTCTAGCACGCCTTCACTGCATGTAGGGCACTCCATGCCTGGTGTGTTGGTTGTTTTAGCCTTCGCCTCCCTCTTCTCTCCTGGCGCACCGTTGTTGTCAGGCCTAGATGATTTACAGCTAGCGTTATTGCATGGCCAGTACATGCCGAACTTGCCTGGGCGTTGTACCAGGTACCCGTCACCGCAGTCTTCACAGGGGTGGTCGTGTGTGACTGTGGTGAAGAATGGCTTGCCTTCGTGCTCTGGGTAGGATGACTTACAGTCTGGGTATCCACTGCAGCCATAGAATTTACTATTGCCCTTGCCTTCCTTGAGCACTAGGGGGAGTTCGCACTCAGTGCAATTGAACTCTGTCAGTACCTGTGCGGCCTTCTCTACCTGTGGCAGTAGCCTTAGCTCGTTGTCTAGCTGGTGATCGAGCGCCGACACGATGTCGAAGTACTCCGCGTCACCTTGAGCGATACTGTCTAGCTTGTTTTCAATGTCCCTAGTAAATTCGTAGTCAATAAATCCAAACCGGTCAACGAGCTGGTCTACAACGATATATCCAGTTTCAGTGGGCTCCAGCTTCCGTTTTTTGTTTTCAATCATGTAGCCGCGCTTGCGCAGTACGCCCATGATGGAACCGTAGGTTGACGGCCGCCCTATGCCCATCTCCTCTAACAATGTGACTAGTGAACGCTCCTCGAACGCTTTGGGCGGAGCCGTCTTTTTCTGTTGTACTTTCGCCTTCACTGCCTGCAAGGCAGTTCCTTTGACAATATTAGGCATAGACACAAGCTCGTCAGAATCTGTAGGCACAACGGATTCATCTTTTTTTGTAAGCTCAGTCCAGCCTGGGAATGTCATGATTGAAAAGCCGATGGTAGCAACGACATCTTTGCCTTCAACCTGCTCGTCAGCGACTAAGGAGACCTTACGTTTTTTATAGCGAGCAGCTAATAATTGAGAGGCAACGGTTCTATCCCAGATAAGGTCATACATGGCATCCATGAGTGGGTCGCCAGAGTTCAGTTCACTGATTTCGAAGTTGGTAGGCCTGATGGCTTCGTGGGCTTCCTGCGCGTCGGCCTTGGCTTTGAATTTGTTTCGCTCCGGAGCTAGAAGATCAGGGTCAAAGTTATCGTCCACCCATTCTGAAATCTTCTCGTATGCCTCATCGCTGATATTAGGGTTGTCGGTACGATGGTAAGTGATATAGCCCTCGGGGCTGTCTGTCGGCCCTTCAAAGAGCTTTTGAGCAATCTCTAAGACCTTTTCTGTGTTGATTTTTAGTACCGCAGAGGCAGCGGTGATCAAAGACACTGTGGTGAATGGAGGCGGCGCCTTCTTTGAAGTATTTGAGTCGGATACAGATTGAACAACAAAGTTAGAGCTCTGAGCAACTGAGTCCACAAGCTCCTGGTCAAATATGTACTCATTGGGTGGAGTTAAAAATGGCTTTGTTAACCAGTCGGCATACCACTCGGACTCTGTTTCAAAAAAGAAGCGGACACCGAGGTGGTTGATAACTTTGAAACTGTCTCGTGCACGTTGGTTATCAACAAGTAGCCGTAAGGCGGGTGATTGTACGCGCCCTGCAGATAGTCGCTTACCACCCTCAACAGCGTTCGATAGCGGTCCAGACACGCGGTACCCAACTAACCGGTCAAGCACACGCCGAGCTTCTTGAGATTTAACACGCTTAAGGTCAATATCCCTTGTGTTGTTTACAGCATTCAGTACAGCCTTCTTGTTCATTTCGTTGAATGACATGCGCTTATGATTTTTTGGTTTCAGAGTGTCGAGCAGATGCCAGGCAATAGCTTCGCCTTCGCGGTCAGGGTCAGTTGCGAGGTATACACAGCTCGCCTCTTTGGCTAATTTTTTTAGCTGTGCGACCTGCTTCTTCCCACGGGAGTCCTCAGTTACATACTGTGGTTTGTATTGAGTAGCCTTCTCAACCCCCATGGACTTGGCAGGCAAATCACGGATATGTCCAAAGCTGGCAACAACCTTCCATCCAGCACCGAGATAAGCTTCGATTTTTTTACATTTATTGGGTGATTCAACGATAACAAGATTGAAGCTCATGCCAGTACCTTTAATGAAAATATAACTAAAAAAAAGCCACCTAGAAGGTGGCGTAATGGGGGGTGGTGCAGGTGCTACTATGAGAATTCTTGGTCATGGGCAGGTTCGTTGCTTTGCCCTTTTGCCTTGAAGGAGATGCTTTCGATGTTGCTATTGAGTGCCGGATAGATGGCGGTAGCTTTAACGACTAGCTTGCTACGGTCTTCACCACTTTCTCTGTCCTGCCATGTTTGTTCAATTTGATCGCCAATAACTAAAACACGAACCCCCTTCTTCAGCTGCTTGCTCACGATCTCGCCGCGAGCGCCCCAGATTTCAACGTCTTGCCAAAAGCCGCCTTTGTCGGTGTAAGGGTTTGCAGGGTCGTTTGTGGGGACAGAGCGATCAAAACGAGCAGAGAAACTAGCAACAGCAATTTTCTGCCCTGGGTTCTGCTTGTCATCAATGTACTTAAGTTCTGGGTTTTGCCCCATGTTGCCTTCGCGAATAAACGAGCCTCTCATCCTGTTTCTCCTGAGTTGATAATTAAGGTGGCTGCAGTGTGTAAAGAAACGCAAGCGAAAAGAAGAGAAAATCACATATTGTCAAAAGGGGGGTTAGGCTTACTGATCCATGCTGTCGATATCAAAGTTAGCCTTCTTGAGTATTCCCTGGAGAATGCTGAGAGAATTGAAGTCAATTTCAAGCTTTCCGCTTTGAGACTTCTTTGAGAATTGAATGTTTACCGGTGTGCAAAAATAATCAGAGACAGCCTTCGTTAAGTTTTCAACATCGCGATCAGTCTGATGAACTTCAGGCTTGTTGGCGGAAGACTTTACTTGTGCTTCCAATTGTCTTGATGACCATTGGTTTGTGACACAGCGCGTCGCAAAATCGATCAATTTGTTAAGAGAAAGGTCTTTAGCTTCTTCGGATAGAAGTACACGGCCGTGGGTGGGGTCAAGCTTTGCTGAAGAAAGCAGTTCTAAAATTTCCTCGGGCAGCTGGAGTAAACGTATAGTGTTCGAGACTCTAGTGCGTGAGCAACCTACTCTCTTAGCAATTTCATCCCGCGTTAAGTTGAACTCATTCGACAAGCGTTGAAAGCCTTCAGCTTCCTCAATGACAGAGATATCATCCCTACAGATATTCTCTACAAGCGAAAGTTCCGCCGCTTTCTGATCGGAGATGCCGTGCATGACTATGGCAGGAATGCTATCGAAGCCGGCGATTTGAACTGCCCGCCAACGTCGTTCCCCAGCAATGATTTCATACGTCCCGTCAGGGAGTTTCCGGATAACTATGGGTTGTAGCAGCGAGGATAATTTAATCGACTCAGCAAGCTCGTTAAGACTTGCTTGGTCAAAATGCCTTCTTGCCTGGTATCGGCACCGCCGAATGCGGTCGACGGGAACAATTGCAACAGACTTGCCTTCCCAAAGCGTTTCGCGCGAAACGCTCATGAGAACTTGCGTTCCACTCTGGTAATGGCTTGTTTATGAGAGATCCACTCAGTCGTCACACGCTTTGCGCCTTCAATGTACTTCTTCTGCAGCTGCAGGTTGGCACGTTGTTCTTCAAGCGCCAGGAACTGAGACTTGGTGAGGTGAGATAGGCCTTGCATGAAGTCATCAACACGTTCGCTCGTGAACGTGAAGAAATACTGCTCCTTGGGTGTTTTTGCCTTCATTCGCCAAACGAGGCCACGGCCTTTTGCTTTGGTGAGATGTGCCGGCGGAGTTGTTTTTCTATACGTGTAGTCAAATTTGTAGATCAACGCATTAATGGTTCTGTCTAACTTGTCTTGTTCCACGTCCAGCTGACGTAAACGGTCCTTCGCTTCACGAATAGATTTAAAGCCCCCGATCATGATATCCGCCCCTTACCCTTAAAGGGTATATACGAGTAGGATTGATCTAGTATTGGTAGAATTAGAAACATGAGATTGATCTAGTTCTGCGGCTTTTCAGTGCTGTTTTTCAGCTTCATAGCTGGGCGCTTGGGCTTTTGCTTAGACGAAAGGTTGAATCCAGCCTTCCTGATAGGTGGTGCGTAGGCTCCTCGGCGTGTGCCGGCGACAATATCGTCATCTAGTGCTCCCCACTTCTCAATGGCTTCTAGCGCCTTGCGTGTTCCCTGCCTATATTCTTCGCGGCTTATGATCATTCCCTTCGTTGGGTACTTAAGAGGCTCTTCAAATAGTCGTCTAATGGCTTTAGAGGATCGTTGGCGCAAGTGATGGAATTGTTCGTGTGTGAGCCTTGCTGTGTGACGTCCTGCATTAAGCAGCTTACATATTTCATCAAATTCAACGATCAGGTCTGCCGCTTTGAACGCATAAGGGTTTCTGAAGCCGAGGCGTACTTTGATGGGGTTTATGGATTCAGGGACTGCAATTTCAATTTTCTTGTTGGTGTTAAGTAGTCCGGTCAACTGCTCATTCAGCGCCTTAAGTTCATCAAGAGTTTCCAGCAAAAGGGTCTCAATGTTGATTAGCCAAAGATCGAAATAAGGGTCGTCTTGGGCCGCTCGCAAGTAGAGGCTGGTCATGAGTCCACCAAACCGGTTAAAGCCGGTGATGTACTCTTTGTCTTTGGTGCGCTCGCGGCCGTTGTACATCTGCTGGGCCATGCGGGTTTCAATCGTGAGGAAGTGGTCTGCCTTCATTTTACCTGGTCGTTGAATGATCTGAGTATCAGCGCCTTCCGTTGGGGTGTTTTTATCTTCTGTTGCTTCAGTCATGTTAATGCTCGTGTTGTATAAGTGGCTGCTAATCTAAGAAGAGCAGGGCGTTTCGACAATGGTTAACCCCATAACCGAATTAGGGGGTTAGATTGATCTAGTGTTCGTTTCGCGAGAAACGGCTTTTTCAGCTCTCTTAATCCTGCCTCTTAGGCCCCAACCCAGCAGCAGCTCTCATCTCCGCTATGACGTTAGGGTTGTGGCTTTCACAAGTGTTTCCCTAGGAACCACTTCCTTCCCTCTGGCTAGCTCCTCTAAAAAAGTGTTTCCACTGGACACACTTTTAGCTCTTCTAATCCTGTCTCTTCGGCCTCAATCCAGCAGCAACTCTCATCTCCTAGCGCGTCACTGTAAGGTGTTGCCCTGGGCAACACTTTTTCACCCCTTAATCCTGCCTCTTAGGTCTCAATCCAGCAGCAGCTATCATCTGTGCTATTACGCCAGAGCCAGATTTGTGTTGCTTTCAAAGTGTTGGGACTCCCAACACTTCCTTCCCTCTGGCTAGCTCCTCTAAAAAAGTGTTTCCACTGGACACACTTTTAGCTCTTCTAATCCTGCCTCTTAGGCCCCAACCCAGCAGCAGCTCTCATCTCCGCTATGACGTTAGGGTTGTGCTTTTCAAAGTGTTTCCACTGGAAACACTTTGAAAGATTTTCTAATCCTGCCTCTTCGGCCTCAATCCAGCAGCAACTCTCATCTCCTAGCGCGTCACTGTAAGGTGTTGCCCTGGGCAACACTTTTTCACCCCTTAATCCTGCCTCTTAGGCCGTAATCCAGCAGCAGCCCTCATCTCAGCTTTCCCAAGCTTGGCTTCGCCTTCACCCAGGCCCCTGCTTCACGTCTCCTGCGCCAAGCTCTGGAAAAGTGTTGCCAGTGGCAACACTTTCCACCCTTAGTGTCAGCCTCTAAAAAAGTGGTGGGAGTCCCACCACTTTTCAATCCTGCCTCTTCGGCCTCAACCCAGCAGCAGCGCGTAGGTCGGCTATGACGCTAGGGTCTACTTTCTGGCTTTCTGGCTGCGCACTAATGACTGGAGCGGCTGGAATAGGGCGGTTGGCCTTCGCTCGTGCAGCATTGGCTAACGCTTCACGTCGTTTAACTGCCTTGCTGTACCCGTAATTGGGAATGTATTGGTTCTTAAGGGCCTTGTTGATCATGCCCATGAGGTAGGTGCTCGGGTTTTTAACGGGGTAGCTGGTACCTGCCTTTGCCTCAATAGCGGTATTGAGTTCATCAAGCAGGAACTGGATGTATTCATTCACATCTTTGAGTTCATAAAGATCCTGCATTCCCTTGGGGATGGCAAGGCCGCTATCCAGTAAGCCGTTGAAGAAGAACTTTAGCTCTCGTGCTTGTTCGCTGATAGACGGGCCAAATTCAATGTTGGCGAATGGGTCAGAGTACTTGTTGGGTTGGTTAGTAGTGGTAGTAGTATTTTTATATATATTACTACTACTACCTACAACCGAGTCCAATTTGCATTTTGAACTCGGTTCAAATTTTAGACTCGGTTGGCCAAGTTCAAAATTTGGACTGGGTGCTTTTAACTGCTTTTTAGCCAAGTTCAAATTTTGAACTTGGTCTGTTTTACTGCTTTTTTTCCGTTTTAGCGCCTTACAGTGTGCTTTACTAACCCCAAAGAACCCCTTGTTGAATTCGCCGGTCCTCATGCCTTCTTGAGCGGCGAGTCTTTTCTCTGTTTGAATACGTGGGTCTGTATCGAGTACATCCTCACCGGCAAGCAGGTTCTCATTGATAGAACTGAGTCTTGCCTCTGCTAGTTTTTGAAGGTGTCTTGGATTATGAAAGCCAGCGGCTTCTTGTAGAAAATTTATATAGTCAGGGTCGAGTTGTACGGTTTCGCCCAGAGACATGGGCTCTGGGTTAATGATGTAGATGTTGCCTCTGTAGCGCCCTCCCGTGTCTCGTACCGAGCGGCTTAGTATTAATAGGCCATGTGCGCGCAGCTTCTTAATTGAGCTGGCTATCGTGCCCCTGGCGACGTTACAGGTGTGTTCTAGATAATCGTAAGAAGGGAAAGCGGCTTGTTGGCTTCCGTTTTCTTTTCCCCAGATCCATATATTAAAAAATATCGTCTTATCGACAGCACGTAGAAGTGGGTCTTTAGCGACCAGTGTGGGTAGCGACTCATAGGGCGGAGCGGCAAAGACCATACCGTCATACTGAACATCAGTGGTTGATGTAGACAGTATTTTTTCTTCGCACCGCGCTAATACTTGATTAAGCGCGACATTACGCGGGTCTAGATCAATTCGACTATTGCAATCGGTTTCGTTGTTTTCTAACATAGCTCTTGAGATATCTCTTTTCGGTTCGCACTGAAAAATTCAAAGAAGACGGGCTGCAACCCGTCTTTTTTATTGCCTGTAATAAAATTCTATAAACTCCGTACACAGCAGCAACTGCAGCCGGCATTGCCAGCTGAAGCTTCACTGTGTGTGGAGTCGTTACCATTATTGTTTTGTTGCCGCGTTGTTGTATTCGTCGAGCACATCAAAACCGTATGTTTTTGCTATGCCGCGCTGAACGCCGACTTGCATGCCTCGGTGGCCACGCAATACATTTTCAATTTGACCAGGTGAATAGCCCGAGTGCTCGGCTATGGCTTCTGTGCCCTTACCCGTCAGCATCTTTAGCATGCGGATAGTCTTCGATAATCCGGTCTTGTGTTCTCCGAACAGGCCGACGACTTGTTTGTGTAAATCAATTTGGGTGTGTTCCATTATTGAGTCCTCTGGTTTAGCCAGGACTTTCCGTTAGAAAGGTCCGGTGTCGATCGGGTGCCGTCAGTTTTGTGAAAGCTCCAGTCATCACTATCAAAGCCGCGCACGAATAACGTCCAGCACTCTGTATCAATGACTTCAATACGGTGTAGGAACGAAGGGGAGTGCAGGGCGATACTTAAGGCCTTACGTGTCTTTGGTGCTTTATCGGGTGCGTGTTCGATATAGTGGCCGCTAAGTACTACAGAGCCAAACCACCACGGGTGATTGTGGTAGTGCGGCTTATCGCTAGCGACAAAGCGGTGTAAGTAGATAGAAAGTGGCTTGCTATAAAGCAGCTTGTATCGATAGAGCAGGGGGGTATCCGCATCTTTGTTAATGATGCGGACGGGCAGCTTGCTCGCGGCCGCGTGCAGGAGTCTAAGCATGGCTTGCCTCCTTGTTTTCTTGAAATACACCAATTACATCAAAGCCAATAACTTTAATTAGATACTCTTTGAGAGTCTCAGTTACTGGGCGCTTTTCAGTGAGCTGGTTGTAAACATATGAACGACTTGCCCCAATGGCTATTGCTACTTGCTCGATGGTAATGGCATAGGTATCTAAAATTGTTGAAATACAATCAACACAAGAAACATTGTTGTTCAGGCATCTGTTTACAATGGCTGAATTAATGCATGCATCTATCGAATTTGCATAATTAAGTTTCATGGTGCTATGCTCTCCCTCGTTGATTCTGGGCTGTCCGATATCTGAAATTCCAGATATACGAAGCACCAGTACTAGCTAGGCTAGTCTTGGGAAAGCGCGTGATAATCGAAAGGTTTGCGTTTGTCCTGTCAGTTGAGTTAACCCGTGGCCACGGGCTTGTGACCCTCCCTACCAAGTCGCCCTTGGTAGGGAAGGGGAATAAGTATCCATACATCCCCATTACTCACTTCTCCTGCTTTGCTCGTAAACGCTAATTACGTCTACACCGAACACTTCTTCAAGCGCATCTTTTAGTTGCGGCTTGAGTTCTCTGTGTCCGTTTAACTGGTTAGTGACGTGGGACTTGCTGAAGCCTGAGGCGTCAGCAAGCGTATCCGTTGTCACTCGTGTACATAGCGATATTCCCGTAACGCAATTAATAAGCGATACATTCAGGCCGCCAACTTCTTTGATGAAGTTGACGAGCACCTCTGGAGGAACGGTCGGCTTTTTATGTGCTGTCTGTGTTGCCGCTAATGGAGTCATTGTAGGCCTCCACTTTTATTGGCACTTAATTGGGCGCGCTGAATAACCTGCCAGATCGTTCTGAGTGTGGTGTTGGTTTCATCCGATAGGATTAACCATTCAATAGCAGAGAACTCTTCTGCAGGTTTGTTCTGCTTTTGGTAGTAGCGATATATCTTCTCTAATTCGTCTTCGTTGGCTTCGGCTGTGCGGCCGACGCCTTCATCACCGAGGCCAAACATTTTACGCTTGGCTGCAAATGTTAATGCGGACACGGCAAACAAAGAGCTCATCATCGGAAGCGGCGCGCCTCGACGGATTAGCTCATCTACATTGTCTTCGATAGAACGGTTTCTATGCAGCTGGCTGACCACATTATAAAACCGTTCTCTATGCACGGTGATGTCTAAAAAGTGCGCTTTGGTTGTTGTAAGGCGAGACAGGTCAACGGCTCGTAAACCGTTGAGCTGTGATATTTCGTCGTGACCCAAGCCCATCTCATGAAGAGAGGCCATGTCGCCGGCTTCAATGCATAAGCAGACATAATCAATGACGGCTTTGTTTAGTACAGAGTCTAAAGATACAGATGCCATGATTATGCCTCCCAGATTGAGTTAAGGGTGTTGGTGCGGACATGCTCGCGCATGTGGAAGTGGATACGCTGGATAGTGCTCAAGCTATCGATGTCATCTTTACTAAAGTGGAAGAACAGCTTTTGTGAAATCGCATCTAAGTTTGGCTCTGGCCCCACACTGTTATGAGTCGGGTATAGATCCTGCTCTTCTTTAGGTTGTAGTGTTCCGGCTTCGAGTTTTTTATATAGCTCGGCCGTCTTCTGCATGGCGAACTTATAGCTAGAGCCAATGGGTAAGACGTTTATTGTGTAAACAGACTCGTGAATTTGCTCTGTAAAGATAGAAAGGTAATACCAGATGCACGCTTTAACCGGTGCTTCGTCGTCGCCTTCCTCTCCGGTGTAGAAAGGTGATTCTGGGTAGTCTAGATATGCACCTGGTCCACCATCGATATAGTTGACCAGGTCGCCAATGCCGTGCTTCTCGCCAATACGCTTCAAGTGACGGAATAGTTCCTTACGCATGTTGTCCAGTGACGGCGCTACAGTCGGTGTCGCGGCTTGTGGTGCCACGTCGCTGTCTGGCTCGTCTGTGCCCGCGATGGCAGATTGGTCTTCAAGCCCCGCTAGGTCGTCGGTTGGCTCGCCGGCTTCCCCGAAGTCCTCAAAATCAACCATAGGCTCCTGGTCTTTAATGGGCGTAAGGCCGGCCGTCTCATCCTTCGGAGTTTGGGGCAGGGTGCTTACAGCCTTGGCTGAGGTGGTGTCTTTAGTAGCGAGAGCTGGTGGTACAGTTACTGTGGCTGGTGCGCGTGCAGCTGCCTTGTGGTCTTCAGCTGGCGCGCTACGCTTGCCCTTCTCCGTTACCAGCGGACTAAATTCCGGCAGTTCGGTTTTCTGAAGCTCGCCTTTATCAAGCAGTGTCGCAAGGTCTAAGCGGACGCTCTGCAGAGAGACATCTAACTGCTTGGCAATGAACTCCTGCATGCGGCTCTCAATTGGCCTGAGCGACCAGGTGGTGCCGCCGTCCTCGGACTTCATGGGGGCGTCAAAGTCAGCGAGCGACTGCAGGAAGTGCTCCTGGGTTGCGCTAAAGGCATCCGCATCTGTCTTTTGATCCAGCCCGTTGAATTCAAGATACTTGATATAGGTGCTTTGAAGTTTTCTGATCTTTTCGATCTGAGGCTTTCCCATACCGTCATCCAGAGCTTTGGGCATTGTTGGAGCTAATACTTCTGCCGCGTACTGGTATTTAGCTAGCATTGGTGCGCTGACGTTGAGCCCCTTCTCTTTTGCCAAGTCACAAAATTTCCGTAGGCTTAGTTTTTTGCCTAGTTCCAGCTCTAATTCCGACTTGGCAGCTAATACGCCTTCTGCCTTATCAATGAATATTTCACGCCCGTGAGTATCGTTCTCAATCAAATGGTTGATGATCGCGTCCGACTCAACAGTCCAAGGCTTGAAGATGCAGCGGATTTTTTTGAACTTCTTGTCGCCAGTCTCTTCCAGCAACTCTTTGATTATCGCAAGTGTAGTGTTGCCGCCTGCAAAGACCATGTAGTTAGCGGCCCCAGGGCGACGAGATATCTCCATCGCGCTGGTGTAACCACGCTGGGCTATCGATAGCTTGATGGAGTCATACTTCTCATTGTGCTTCCGACGCGGGTTTCTGTCGTACAGGTCGATGTCGCCAACGGCAAGGTTCATCTCGGTATCGATGACTGGGTCGGAGTGTGCGGCTTCTCGCGAATGCTGGCGGTTCTCTGCGCCAGTCACGGATGCCAGGATGTTATCTGCATTTGTTCCCATGCCTAAACCTCCTCTGCTACGGCGTCAGCCAAATTGAAGTCACTGTCGGTAAGGCCTAAAGGAAGCTCCTGGGTGATTTTTCGCATGATGTTACGTGCATTATTGAATTTCTTAGACGTTTCAAATGCATGTACCGGTATGCCGTTTGTAGTGGCTGCCTTGTAAACAACGTGCTGAGGGACGGCTGTTTTACATGTTGTGAAGCCGTTGCTAAGCATGAAGTCGTGATTGGAGAGTATCTTTTCAGCCTCAAAGCGTTCAGCGTCGGACAGATCCTCGTCTTCGGCTTGCTCTTTCAGGCTCTCGTAAACGCCCCTCAGTCCCTGGGCAAGTGCCTTTTCGTGATCCGCCGCATCGGTAGTGTTGTCCTTACGGTAAACAACGCAGTGGACAGGGGCCAAGTCGGGCCAGGGAACAACTTCCTCTTCAAGGTTTTGTTCAATTTTCTTAATCATGGTGAGTGTGCCGCGAGGAAACTCACGGAAACTCATCGTATCGGGTGTTACGGGACAGACAATAAGGTCGGCGGCCATGATGGCGGCCTGGTGAATCGTGGATGTCATGCCAGGGCAATCAATTAGCACGTAGTCATACCCTAGGCTGTCGATATTCCGGTGCAGGGCGTTTCCGAGCCTATATATAGTGTCGTGGATGCCTGATTTGGCTAATTCACTCTCAATGTTGCGCTCATCATCATTGGAAAGAACGATATCGCAGCCGATCGTGGTCTTAGTGATCGCTTGAGTGATCACTGACGGATTCTTAAATACGTCGACAAGCCCGTACCGAGCGATCGGCTGTTCTAATTGGTAATAGTCGCTAAGAGCCGGCTGGCTGTCAGCATCAAAAAATAAGACCTTTTTCCCTAAACTACTAAGGAAAGCCCCTAAATTGGCACAAAGCGTTGTCTTGCCTTGTCCTCCCTTGGTCCCACAAACTGCAATAACTTTTGGCATGTTTACTCTTCTCTAAAATTTCTAACGGTTAAAAAAATCCACTTTTTGCTTTAAAACCGTGTTTACACACTTGAAATCGTTAGTAGTAGTGAGTAAGATCCGCGCTTCAGAATTTCACATCATGTGGGTCTGTACCAAGAGAAGCGGATTGTCCTAACTGACTTGTAATCAGTAGGTCCCGAGTTCGACTCTTGGTGCCGGCACCATATTTAGACAAGTTATTTGCTGCTAGAAGTTAGCAGTAAATATTTTGCATTAGGCGTTGACTGCCTAGTGACCATCGGGCACAATTCGCGCCCTTGGTAATATCTGTGGAGGGGTTGGGGAGCGGTCAAACCCGACGGACTGTAAATCCGTTGCCTCGTGCTTCGAAGGTTCGAATCCTTCCCCCTCCACCATTTCCAAGAATATATCGCTGCATAAGCAGGGATATAGCATTAAAGTTAAGCGGGCATAGTTTAGTGGTAGAACCTTAGCCTTCCAAGCTAATGATGCGGGTTCGATTCCCGCTGCCCGCTCCATACTTTAATAACCGTATTTGAATTTCCATGATGTGAGTAACGACTATCTATGTCGTGGGAATACAATAAAGTGCTCGTGTAGCTCAGTTGGTAGAGCGCACCCTTGGTAAGGGTGAGGTCAGCAGTTCGAATCTGCTCATGAGCACCAGTATTTAAGTGCCACACGGTGGCGTTGTTAAACATTTAATGTGAAAGGTTTTTAGGCCATGTCTAAAGAAAAATTCGAAAGAACGAAACCACACGTCAACGTTGGCACTATCGGGCACGTTGACCACGGTAAAACTACTCTAACTGCCGCCTTGACTAAGGTAATGGCTGAAAAGCACGGAACAGAGTTTAAGGACTACGACCAGATCGATAACGCTCCTGAAGAGCGCGCTCGTGGTATTACTATCTCTACAGCACACGTAGAGTATGAG
>Ga0105356_10000145_pt1 | contig 59805 bp, 46 predicted proteins | sample GOMGulsemesocosm_3_FD_83502 | JGI IMG/M metagenome (GOLD analysis project Ga0105356, IMG submission 83502) | Methane-oxidizing microbial communities from mesocosms in the Gulf of Mexico - GOM9D Gulf of Mexico | ecosystem: Environmental > Aquatic > Marine > Cold seeps | place: Gulf of Mexico...
ACAGGCCTGCGCTAACGCAGGCTGTCGTTGATAGTGGCCAAGGTGGCACTGCCGGGACACAACTCGCTCTGTTTGAGCCCGCGCAATGGCCGACTGGAGGAGCCAATACTCTCGTGCAAATCCTGGGTATCCGGATCCATATAGAGCAGCCCCGTTAGCACCTTGTCCTGAGATTTATAATCCTTAATTAAACCCAGTGCCGAGCGGCGACTATGAATATCCAGGCGCTCATCACTTTTGTGCAGGTGCAATACCGAGCCATCGTGCAGGGTGACTTCCTGGGAATTACCGGGGTGGTAACTGGTGGTAATTTCCTCTTTCATCGGCACGTAGTCGACAGTGCCGGTGGCGGCCAAATGATCGCGAATATACTCGTAACCCTTAGTCGACTGCGGGTTATTGTTAAAAGTGACACAGGGGGAGATCACATCAATAAATGCGAAGCCCTGGTGCGAGATAGCGGCTTTGATCAGCGGGATAAGCTGTTGCTTGTCACCACTAAAACTACGAGCGACAAAAGTGGCCCCCAACTGCAGGGCGACACTGGCCAGATCGATAGGCTCAAAGGGATTGGGGTCACCCTTTTTACTAGCGGAGCCAATATCCGAGGTCGCCGAGTCCTGCCCCTTGGTTAAGCCGTAACAGCCATTATTCTCAACGATATATATCATATTCAGGTTGCGACGAACGACGTGGGCAAACTGCCCCATACCGATAGAGGCGGTATCACCGTCGCCGGACACACCGACATAAATCATATCGCGGTTGGCCATATTAGCCCCCGCTGCCACCGAGGGCATGCGGCCGTGGACCGAATTAAAGCCATGGGAGTTACCCAAGAAATAAGTCGGCGTCTTTGACGAGCAACCAATGCCCGACAGCTTGGCAACCTGATGGGGAGGAATTGAGAGCTCAAAAATCGACTGTACAATCGCCCCGCTGATGGAGTCGTGACCGCAGCCCGCACACAGTGTCGAGATAGCCCCCTCGTAGTTTTTCTTGGTATAGCCCAGCTCGTTGACTGGTAAGTCCGGGTGGCGAAAATCGGGTTTTAAATAACTCATAATAAACCTGCCCCTAGTGGTGAGCGTTGCGCTGAATGGGTGTCACATTATTTTTGTTGATCGCGGCGTTGATTTTCCCCTGCACAAAGCGGGCGGTAATCGGCATACCATCAAAATTCAATACTTTGAGTAGACGCTTGGGGTCAACTTCACATTCGTTAACCAGTAACGAGCGCATCTGCGCATCCCGGTTCTGCTCTACCACAAACACCATGTCGTGCTGTTCGATAAAGGCTTCCACCTCATGATTAAAGGGAAATCCGCGGATGCGGCAGGTATTGACCACGGTGCCCTCGGCGGCCAGATAATCAACGGCCTCTAGAGTCGCATCCATACTGGTGCCAAAATGAATAATACCGACACTGCATTCACTGTCGGCGGTGATAATTTCTGGGGCCGGCACATAGCCCTTGGCGGTTTCCCATTTTGTCAACAACCGCTCCATATTTTTAACATATTCAGCACCCTCTTCGGTATACACCGCAAATTCGTCCCGGGAGGTACCTCGAGTAAAAAATGAACCTTTAGTGGGGTGGGTACCCGGATAGGTCCGATAGGGTATGCCATCGCCATCAACATCTCGATAGCGGCCAAAGCGCTCGCTCATCTCATCTAACTCTTGGGCCGACAATACTTTGCCGCGCTGGTACTGACGGCTATCATCCCATTCGAAGGCGTCCGACATATTGTCATTCATACCCAGATCGAGATCGCTCATCATAATAACCGGGGTCTGCAACAGCTCCGCCAAATCGAAGGCATCGGCGGTCATATCAAAACATTCCTTGGGTGAGGACGGAAATATCAGTACGTGCTTAGTGTCGCCATGGGAAGCGTAGGCACAGGCCATGATATCGGATTGCTGAGTGCGGGTGGGCATACCTGTTGAGGGGCCGCTGCGCTGCACATCGATTAACACCGCGGGTATTTCAGCGAAGTAGGCCAAGCCCAAAAACTCGCTCATCAGCGAGATACCGGGACCGCTGGTGGCGGTAAAAGAGCGAGCACCATTCCAACTGGCACCGATTACCATACCGATAGCAGCCAGTTCGTCTTCGGCCTGCACAATAGCAAAGTTCTTTTTACCACTGCCGGGGTCGATTCGCAGTCGCTTGCAATACGTTTCAAAGCCTTCGATCACCGAAGTTGAGGGCGTTATCGGATACCAGCCTGCCATGGTGGCGCCGCCGTAGACCGCACCTAGACCGCAGGCAGTATTGCCGTCGATCAGTATTTTGTCGCCCAAATTGTCTCGCCGTTCGACGGTCACCCCTAGTGGACAGCTATGATTGTCCTTGGTGTACTGAAAACCCAATTCCAGCGCGTGTACATTGGGTACAATCAACTTTTCTTTGCCCTTAAACTGATCGGCAATCAGGTTGGTCAACACATCAAATTCAATATTGATCAGGGCCGCCAGCGCGCCGATATAAATCACATTTTTAAACAGCTGTCGCTGGCGCGGGTCCTTGTATTCCTCCAGACAGATTTGGGTCAGCGGCAGACCAACAAAATTGATATCATTGCGGGCCAAGCGTAAGTCCAGCGGCCGGGTATTGTCATAGACAAAATAGCCCCCCGGCGACACCTCCTGAATATCTTTGGCCATACTCTGTGGATTGACGCTGACCATGATATCGACGCCATCGCGCCGACCCAAATAACCCTTGTCGCTGACCCGCACTTCATACCAAGTGGGCAGACCTTGAATATTTGATGGAAATATATTTTTGGGGCTAACCGACAAGCCCATTCGAAACACGGCCTTGGCAAATAAATTGTTGGCACTGGCGGAGCCCGTACCGTTAACATTGGCAAACTTGACCACCAGATCATTGACCGAATTGATCGGCTTTGGCACCATTTTATTACTAACAGTCATTGCTATTGTCCTACCGTTGTCTGTTGTGCGCTATTGCCGGGCTGTGGCGCCTCACCGGCCTTGCTGACACTGTATAAAAACTTTTGCATATCCCAAGCCGCTGTGGGGCAGCGCTCAGCACAGAGCCCGCAATGCAAGCACACATTTTCATCCTTAACCATAACCCGCCCGGTGGGCAACTGGTCGGTAGAGATATACAATTCCTGCTGTAAATTGGTGGCCGGCGCACTGAGTACCGTGCGCAATTTCTCCTCTTCGGCATTGTCGACAAAACTAATGCAATCGGTGGGACAGATGTCGACACAGGCGTCGCACTCGATACACAGCGGTTCCGAAAACACGGTCTGTACATCGCAGTTCAAACAGCGCTGAGCCTCTGCGAAACCGGTAGATGCGTCAAAACCTAGCTCCACTTCCATTAAGCGGTCCTTAATCGCCAGCCCTACTTCGGCATGGGGTACTGCATTGCGCACATCGTTGACCACCGGACTGTCATAAATCCACTCGTGTATACCCATTTTTTGGCTCAGCAGATTGACCTTGGGTGAGGGCCGCGCAGCGACGCTTTGCCCCTGTAAAAACAGATCGATCGACACCGCAGCCTGATGGCCATGGGCCACGGCAGTAATAATATTCTCCGGACCAAAGGCCGCATCACCACCAAAAAACACCTTGCGATGGGTCGACTGGAAAGTGGTTTTATCGACTACTGGCATATCCCACTTACCAAATTCCAAGCCAATATCGCGCTCGATCCAGGGGAAGGAATTGTCCTGACCAATGGCAATACAGACATCGTCGCACTCGATAAAAACATCCGGCTCACCGGTGGGAATCAGTGACCGGCGGCCATTATCGTCGTACTCGGCACGAACTAACTCAAACAACATGCCGGTTAGCTTGCCATTTTTTGTTACAAATTCTTTGGGCGTGTGATTCTCGAACATGGGAATGCCTTCGCGCTCGGCATCTTCGATTTCCCAGGGTGATGCTTTCATCTCTGCCCGTGGACTGCGCACGACTACTTTGACCTGCTCCGCACCCAGTCGCAGGGAACTGCGGCAACAGTCCATAGCGGTATTACCGCCACCCAATACAATCACTTTCTTGCCGATCGAATCGATGTGTTCGAAGGCGACACTGCCTAGCCAATCGATACCGATATGGATATTGTCGCTGGCCTCACTGCGCCCTGTTATCTCTAAATCACGACCTCTAGGAGCGCCAGTGCCTACAAAGACTGCGTCGTAGTCTTTAGCCAAGATATCTTTAAGACTGTCGATGTAGCTGTTGTAGTGCGTAGTCACTCCCATCGAGGTCACATATTCTACCTCCTGATCCAGCACTTCGACCGGCAGGCGAAAGGAGGGAATCTGGCTGCGCATAAAACCGCCACCGGCGGGCTGGTCGTCAAAAATCTCGACGGTATAGCCCAGCGGCATTAAGTCTCTGGCGACGGTCAGCGAGGCGGGGCCAGCGCCAATCATCACCACTTTCTTGCCGTTTTTTCGCTGCGGAACAACCGGCATCATCGCGACAAAATCGGCTTCTACCTTGTTGTCCGCCGCGACCCGTTTTAAGCGACAGATCGCCACCGGCTCTTCATCAGCTTCGACCCGACCACGCCGACAAGCCGGCTCACAGGGACGATCACAGGTGCGCCCGAGAACACCGGGAAATACATTGGACTGCCAGTTGACCATATAGGCATCGGTATAACGCTCAGCGGCAACCAGTCGAATATATTCCGGGACCGGAGTGTGGGCAGGACAGGCGAGCTGGCAATCAACCACCTTGTGAAAATATTCCGGATCATTTATATCTGTTGCTTTCAAGGTAACCTTCCCAAACAATCAAATGAACGGCGTGTTTTGCGTTCAATTCGTTTTTATTTATGTTCTATAACAATCGCAGATTGCATAACAATTGTTCTCGGCAAACGCTTCAATTAAATCATAAGCACCTTATAGAGTCAGCAGCTATATCGGATAATTCGGGGATATTAAGCGAGAAAGAAGCGAATTTGTCCGCTTTTTGTTTTGCCGTGAAGTCAGTCAACCAACACGCTGTAAGAAAATGGCAAGTGCGCAACAGCGCCCACTGACCCTAGCCGGCACCCGCGGTAGTCGACAACAGGATATTACCGTGCCGACACGGCCTAGTTGAACGTGTTAGAAGGGATACCACCAGGGCTTTTTAAGACTCTCTTCGCAGCGCTGTAACTGAGCTCGATAGCGCCCGGCCTGAGCAGACACTTTTGTTGCCACCGCCTTTAACCAGGCCTTGTTTTTAAAGCTGCGGCGATTAAAACCTCCCTGCCCCTCGTGATAGGCAAGATATAAATGGTAGCTGTCACCGCCGGCGATATCACAACGCTTGCTACTGTTGTTGTTATACCAACCAATAAAATCGATGGCGTCTTCGAAATCGTCCCGGTCGGCGCCGTAGTTGCCACTGCTTTTCCGGTAGTCGTTCCAGGTTGGCTTTTTTGCCTGGGAGTAGCCGTAGGCACTGGAGGGCCGGGGACCGGGAATAAACCCAAATATTTTTGTCCGCGGCGGTTTCGCCTTGGATTGAAAGTGAGACTCTTGGTGCATGATCGCCATCATCACCGGAATCGGCGAACGCCACTTTTTTTGCGCCGCAACACTGTCTTCATACCAGCCGCCCTTATCGCGAAAAATGGCGCAGATATCGTTGGGCTGGGATGGCGGCGCGCTGGTACAACCGCTTAGCAGCAACAGCACTGCAACGAATCCTGCAGCGATTAGCCTATTAGCAGCCCCGCTGCGCGCGCCACCCGGTTGCCATCTATATCTATTGTTAACTGCCAAAAACAGCCCCCCTCTACGCCGTGCCTTCAGATAAAATGTTCAGCCAACATAGCCGCCGCTAGCTTGCCGGCTGCAAGCGCCTGAGCAGCTCCAGCAATGCTTCTTCGTCCAGCACATCAATGCCTAGCTCTTGGGCCTTGCTTAACTTGGATCCAGCATTAGCTCCGGCGACCAGCGCATCAGTCTTCTTTGACACCGAGCCAGCCACCTTGGCCCCCAACGCTTCCAGTTTGGCCTTGGCCTGGGATCGATCCATCTCCAGCAAAGTGCCGGTAACGACATACGTTTGGCCTAGCAACGGCAGCTGTGCCGCCGTCTTGATTTCGATATCGGGCCATTGCACACCCGCCGCCAGCAACCGGGTCAACAACGCATTATTGCTACCGCTACCAAAAAACTGGTGTACATGGCGAGCGACCACCGGCCCAACATCGGGCACCGTCTGCAACATCTCGTCCGTGGCCTGAGCCAGCTCCTCCAGCGAACCAAAGTGTTTGGCCAAACTGCCGGCGGTGGTCTCTCCCACCTCGCGAATACCAAGGCTGAACAAAAATCGCGGCAGCGTGGTCTGTTTACTGCGGGCCAGGGCCAACACCAAATTCTCCGCCGATTTACTGCCCATACGTTCCAGCTTTGACAGCGCCTCAACCCGCAGATCAAAAAGGTCAGCCACTGACTCAATAAGTTGTGCGTCGACTAATTGCTCGACCAGCTTGTCGCCGAGGCCGTCAACATCCATTGCGCGACGGCTGGCAAAGTGTTTGATCGCCTCTTTTTGCTGCGCCCCGCAGACTAACGCACCACTACAGCGGGTGACCACCTCCCCCTCCAGTCGTTCCAGAGCTGAACCACACACCGGGCAGCAATCGGGGAATACGATGGCCTCGGTGTGCGCAGGGCGACGCGCTAGTACTACACTGGCGACCTTCGGTATTACATCACCGGCCCGGCGTACAATGACAGTGTCGTTAACCCTGACCCCCAGACGCTCGATCTCGTCACGATTGTGCAAGGTCGCGTTGCTGACGGTAACACCGCCGACAAACACCGGCTGAAGACGGGCAACTGGGGTAATGGCCCCGGTGCGCCCTACCTGAAAGTCAACTCCGGATAACACTGTCATTTCTTCTTGGGCCGGAAACTTGTGGGCGATCGCCCAACGCGGTCCCTTGGCGGTAAAACCCAATTCCCGCTGTAACGCCAAATCGTCAACCTTGTAGACGATGCCGTCGATATCGTAGGGCAACTGCTCACGCCGACTCAATAGCTGGTCATGATAGGCCATACTGGCCGCCAAACCCTGCACGACTAACATCTCACGATTGATTCTAAAGCCCCACTGCTGCAGCTGTTTGAGTATAGCGTGGTGACTGCCGGGAAGTGCCCCACCTTCAACATGACCAACACTGTAACAGCACATTTCCAGCGGCCGCTGTGCGGTCAACCTAGCATCCAGCTGCCGCAAACTCCCCGCCGCGGCATTACGCGGATTGACAAAAGGTTTCTCGCCGCGCTGCAGCGCCCTTTCATTGAGCTGTTCAAAGCCCTTCTTGGGCATATAAATTTCCCCTCTCACTTCTAACAGCTCGGGGAAATCACTACCGATCAGGCTCAGTGGAATGGAGGGAATGGTACGCACATTGTGGGTGATGTCTTCGCCGACCTGACCGTCACCACGGGTGGCTCCACGCTCTAACTGGCCGCGGCGATACAACAAACTGACCGCAGCACCGTCAAGTTTCGGCTCACAGCAAATGGTTAGCGGCGCCGCCTCGCCGAGGCGCTCGCCAATTCGGCGGTGAAACTCTTCCAACTCTTGTGCGCTGAAGACATTGTCCAGGGACAACATAGGCTGTAGATGCGTAGCCTGTGAAAAGCCCTCCAACGCCGCAGCGCCAACACGCTGACTGGGAGAATCGGCGCTAATCCACTGTGGCTGCTGTGTTTCTATAAGCCGCAACTCCTGCATCAGCCGGTCGTACTCGGCGTCGGGTACCGTCGGCTCATCCAGGGCATGGTATTGATGATTATAAAGATTGATCGTAGTTCGCAGCTGCGTTAGCCGCATTTGCAGGGCTGTAAGCTCGGGCATTTAGCGTCCGTCTGTTCAATAATAGAGCTGAGTAAAACGCCGGCCGGAGCGAAGCGATTAGGCGCTACGGGTCAACTGACGGCGCTCGCTATCGCGAATTCTCTGGCGGCAATGTTCTAGGGTTTGTAAGGTCATCACACTGCGGGATTCATCGCGCATTTCTCCGCCCAGGTTTTTCACCAGGCACTGGGCCGTTTCGACCATAGCGTCAAAGGCCTGCATCGGGTTGTCCGCCCCCGGCACGCTCATAAAAAAGCTCACACTGGGGGTAGTAAAATCGTCGATGGCATCCAAATCGAACACACCGGGTTGCACGCTATTGGCCATACTAAACTGAACTGCACCTTTGCCATTGGCCTGCTCGTGCCGGTGAAATATCGACATCTCGCCGAAACGTAAATCACAAGCCAATAATATATGCAGTAAATCGGGCCCTTTAAAGGGATCTGCCTTGGCGGCGACATTGATAACAAAGACTTCTTGCTGCTGGGGATCGATTTCCGTATCTACCCCCCGGGCCGTGGTGCCCACTTCGATCGCCTCCGTCTGCTCGTCAACATTGTCGTCTGTACTGTCCTCAGCGGTTGCCGATTCGGCCTGCTCGTCGGTAGCGCTACCGTGCAGGTCATCGCCATCGGTTTGGCTGGCTAAATCACCCTGCAATGGCTGCGCGCTCTGTTCACCCACCGACTCCATTAACATCGGCACCACTTGATCCAACTGCAGATCCTCGTCGCCGATACTCGGCTCGGTACCCACATACAGCAAGTCGTTGCTGTCTTCCAGGCGAGTCTCTATCACTCGAGCACCGCCATTGGGCAGTTCACTGGAGTGACCCTCGCCTTCTTCGGCATTAAGGAAATTCTTATTGAGGGACATGCGTATTTTGCCACGACGTTCATTGCGAACCCGCCGAAAGCCGTCGACCAGTACTACTACTATCAGCAATATGCCTGCAATGATCATCCAGTCGCGAACACTGAGCTCCATCGTTAACTCAACCCTTTTCAATTTCGGTGGTGACACGTTCAATTCTACACAGCTTAGCGCTTATATAGAAAAGACCCAATAATTTTTTCATGTAAACAGCAACAATACTACCGCGCCCAACGCAGTGACATGCCGATGAGTATGTGCGAGATCACAGTGTCGCCAGTTCCGCAGCTTCATCGACGTCAACAGTCACTAGGCGAGAAACCCCGGGCTCGTGCATGGTGACACCCAACAGCTGCTCCGCCATTTCCATAGCAATTTTATTGTGGGTTATATAGATAAATTGCACCGACTTTGACATTTCCTTTACCAGTCGCGCATAGCGGCCAACATTGGCATCATCCAGCGGCGCATCGACCTCGTCGAGCATGCAAAAAGGCGCCGGATTGAGTCTAAATATAGAAAACACCAAGGCTATCGCGGTCAGCGCTTTTTCGCCGCCGCTCAATAGGTGGATAGTACTGTTGCGTTTGCCTGGGGGCCGCGCCATTATCGCGATGCCGGTATCGAGTAAATCGTCGCTGGTCATTTCCAGATAGGCGGTGCCGCCGCCGAATACCTTGGGAAATAATTCCTGTAAGCTGGCGTTAACCTGATCGAAGGTTTCCTTAAAGCGCTGGCGGGTCTCCTTGTCAATTTTGTGAATGGCATTCTCCAGGGTGCTCAGCGCCTCCTCCAGGTCGTCGTTCTGGGCATCGAGATAGGTTTTGCGCTCGGACTGAGACTTGTACTCGTCGATGGCGGCGAGATTGATTGCCCCCAGCCTGGCGATGCGCCGTCCTATCGAGTCAATATTCTCCAGCCATAATTGCTCGCTGGCAGCCTCGGGCAGATTGGCAATCACCGTCTCGAGGTCGTACTGGCTTTCGATAAGTTGTTCTTCTAAGGTGCGACGTCGCACCTGAAAACCCTGCACCTCGACCCGGCTGCGCTCCAACTCACTGCGCACTTGCTGCACTCGTGACTCTACTGCTGTACGCTTGCTCGCCGCCTCGCGCAATTCGTGCTCAAGCGCGTCAACCTTCGCTCGGGCCTCACTGAGTTCTTGTTCCACCAGCAGACGCTGCTCTAACTGCTGCTCAAGTGCTATCTGAAGATCCTCGACCGGCTCTTGGGCCGCCGCCAGAGACTCCTTCAAATCATCGCGACGAGCCTCCAGCTGGCTAACTTGGCTGCGGGTTCGCTCGGAATTCTGAGCAAGCGAGTCGAGTTGCGCACGCAAAGACTGGAAGCGCATAGCCAGCTGGTGGGCGGCATCTTTGTCTTGGCGCGCCCGCTGTCGGGACTGATCCAATACCAGCCGACACTCATCTCGGGTAGCCAACAACTGCTCCCGCTGGCCCGTGTCTTGCTCCATATTTTCGATCGCCTCAGATAGCAATATACGAGCCTCTCCGAGGCTCTCCTGCTCCAACTGAAACTGTTCCCGGCTCTCGTCAATCTCGCTATTGAGGCGATCTCTACGCACGCTAATCTGTTCTACTTTTACCTGTTTGGCACTCAACTCAGAGCGAATCTCACCATGCCGGCTACTTTGAATTTGGATCTCACGTTGTAGCTGCTCGCGCAGGGTTTCCAGTGCCTGTAAGGCCTCTTTGGCCTGTTGCAACTCGCTGTCTATGTCCTCGACACCCTCTTCCAAGGTGACAATATCCTCGACCAATATATCCAGTTCCTGTTGCCGCTGTAACACCCCTGCCTGTTCGTCGCTGTCTTTGGCCACCCGCAGCCAGTTGGGACCGATCCACAAGCCCTCGGTGGTCACCACTGATTCATGGGCAGCCAATTGCCCGCGCAACGCCAGTGCCTCCGCGAGATTTTCAGCGACAAATACTCCCGCCAACAGGCTGTTAACTTGCTCACTACCGCTGATTTTTTCCGCCAGGGCCGTCGCCAAAGATCGACTTTCCAAAGATACCGGGGCGCCATCCAGCAGACTTATAGAGCCCTGTTCGAGACTCTCCGTGAGCGCGGCTAAGGGTTCAATTCCGTCGACACAAACCGCCTGTAAATAGTCTCCCAGCACAGTTTCAACGGCCTTTTCCCAGCCAGCTGATACCTTTAACTGCTCCGCTAGCCGCGGCCTGTCGGCCAGGGCCTGCTGCTGCAACCAGTCGCCGACAGCGCCTTTGCGCTGCCCCAGGGCAGCCTGCTGTAGTGCCTCCAGCGACGCTAGGCGCCCACGCTTGCTCTGCAATTGGCTGCGCAGCTGGTCCAGCTCATCACTGTGGCTGGCGCTGCGTTCTCGCTGTTGTTGAATAGCCTGGGCTCTATCCTCCAATTGCTGGCCATGCTGTTCAGCCAACAACTCGGCTTCGGCCAGCTGCTCGCCCAGTAATTCAATTTCCTCTTCATCGGGTCCCGCGATAAGACCCTGTTTTTCTTCTTCCAGCTTACTGATACGCTGGGAAATTCGCTGCAGTGCCTGTTCCAAGTGTTGAATTTTTGACTGCTGTACCTCCGCTTTCTGGCGTGGCTGTTGCGCGCGCTGATTAAATTCGTCCCACTGCTGCTGCCAGTCCTGCATTGCCTCTTCAGCGGTGGCCAGGGCTTCCGCGGTCTCCTCTTCAGAACCCTGCGCCAACTCCAGCTCCGGTTGAATCTGTTCAATTTCCTCGGTCCAACGCTCTGCCTTTTCGGTGTCGGCGACTAAATGTTCCCGGGCTTCGAGAAAGCTGGCCTCGGTCTGCAGCAAATCCTGCTGCAGCTGGCCGCCGCGCTCCCGCTGGTGCGTGATGCTCTGCTCGGAGCGGGCAATCTCCGAACCAATACCGTAAAAACGCGCCTGTACCTGGTTAAACTGATCGCTGGAGTCAGTATGAATATCGCGATTTTTTTCAATACTGGTATCGATGGACTGCTGTTCGGAGATCACTGCCTCCAGCTTAACTTCCAAATCTCGAATCGTGGTCTCGTAACCACCGACCTGACCGTCTAGATCGCGCCACTGCAATGCCTGCAACTGAGCCTTTAACAACCGCTCCTCTTTTTTAAATTCGGTGTAACGCTCTGCAGACTGGGCCTGGCGCTGAAGGTGTTGCAGCTGGCGACCCAATTCGTCTCTCAAATCCGTCAAACGATCAAGATTTTCCACGGTGCGGCGCATTCTGTTCTCGGTTTCCCGCCGCCGCTCCTTGTATTTGGATATACCCGCCGCTTCTTCGATAAACACCCGTAGCTCTTCGGGCTTGGACTCAATCAGCCTGGAAATCATGCCCTGTTCTATAATTGCGTAGCTACGCGGGCCCAATCCGGTACCAAGAAAAATGTCAGTAATGTCCCGACGCCGACATTTGGTGCCATTAAGATAGTAATCGGAGGTAGCTTCCCGGGTCACCTTACGGCGAATGGAAATCTCGGAAAAACTGGCATACTCGCCTTTCACCCGGCCGTCGCTATTGTCAAATACTAGCTCGATGGAAGCCTGACCGATCGGCTGGCGGTTAATAGACCCATTGAAAATAACGTCCATCATCGATTCGCCGCGCAGGTTTTTGGCTGAGCTTTCGCCCATAACCCAACGCACCGCGTCGATAACATTAGATTTGCCGCAACCGTTGGGGCCGACTACACAACACAGATTGCTGGGAAATGCTATATCGGTGGGATCGACAAAGGACTTGAATCCCGCCAGTTTAATACTCTTAAGTCGCATGCTTTATTAACTGTGCCATTGTTCGAAGGATTATTATGGGTTGTTGATTGCTAGCTGTCGTTATCGCTAGCTGTCTATAAAAGCCGCCAAGCCTGTAGCCTTCAGCGCGAGCTGGTTTCAAAACATCGCGTAGTGTATAGCTTTTGCCCCTTTAGCACTACGTCGACAGCCTGATTTGGCCATTTATTTTGGCTGCTGACTCAGACTTATTAGGGTAGCTGATGGTCGATTATCACCGCTACTGACACCTGCTCGGTCCCGGTTTCAATCGGCCCAGCCCGACCTTCGAAATCCCCCGAGTCTGCCAGAGCGGTGCCATTGAGTGATGCTCTAGCGACGATGTTAACACTATCAAAACCAGACAGCTTCAACGCCGGGGTCATCGCCATAGAGTCATCCAGCTGCACCGTCGCCGGCAGCTGCGCCACCGTAAGACGCGCTACTGCCAACGGCATGGGCGGCCCACTAACCGCCCGGGCAAATACAAAAATGGCCGTATCGGGGGCAACTGTTAGGGCCGGGTCAATGCTTACCGTGACACTAATGCCAACAGCATCAGGCTCTATAACAGTATCTGCAACGGAGACACCGCTGGCCATCAACTGCGCTCTGGCCTGCTTTACGCCGCTGGCAATCAGCTCCCGATTGGGGGAACCCGGCGGCATCACCACCAGCAGCCTAGACCAGTAGTCCACCGCCTGACGGTAGTCGCCACGCTCAAAACTGGCAATCCCCATCATACCCAGTACCGCGCCCTGGTTGGGGTCAATCGCCAGGGCCCGCTGCACTAGGGTTTCAATCTGCGTATTGAGCTGCCGATCGGCAGCCAAATAAAGCGCCTGGGCGTAGCGCCCCAACACACTGGCATCTTCTGGGTATAGTGCAGCTAGGCGCCCGTAGGCTGCCGCCGCCTCGCCATATTGTTGGCGCTCCATCTGCAAGCTGGCCAAGGTCATTAAATAATCGCCGTGATCCGGTCGCTGCTCAACACGCCGATTTAATTTTGCCAACAACTGTTCGACTGCAAGATCGGTATCGAGGCCTGCGGCGGTACTCTGTCGAAGCCCCGTCATAGCCTGCTTTATCTCCAAATCTGGCATTGCCCCCAACTGCTGATAGCTGAAATAGCTGACCAAAGGTATTGTCATAGCAATAGCCAGCAGCACAGCACGCGATGGTTTACTGCCCTGTGTGCTGACCGTATAGTCATCGCCCCGAGTGTCTTCCAGCAGCCGTCGCTGCAACTCTTGTTCCATCTCGGAAAATTGTTCGGCGTCGATAACACTGCGATCCAACTCGGACTGAAGCTCACCTCGGCGCTGGTTAAACAACGCTACATTCGTGCCGCGGCGCTGGGACTGTAAATTGCCCCGTTTCAGCAGTATAGGGAACAGCACAAAACCACTGGCTGCGAACAGCAGTAATGCGATAACCGGATAAAATTCATTCATTATTTTTGTCCACCTGCCCAGGACTGCCCTGCAACAGACGCTGTAATTCTTGTTGCTCGTCGTCGGCCAACTGGCCCTCACTTGCCACTGCACGCTTTTGCCGCCGACCAATAAGCACCACGGTCACCAAACCGATGACGATAAATATAACTGGCGCGCCCCACAGCAAAACGGTTTCTGACTTGAATTGAGGCCGGTAGAGTATGTAATCACCGTAGCGATTGATCATGTGCTCGGTAATTTGTTGATCGCTAAGGCCTTCGTGCAACAACCGATGTACCTCACGGCGCAGATCCGCGGCGACAATAGAGTTAGAGCCCGCCAGATTTTGACTCTGACAGTTGGGACAGCGTAGCTCATCGACGAACTGATAATAGCGCGCACGCAAGCTATCACTCTCAAATTGATAGGTATCCACCACCGCGGTCGCAGTGCCACTGAGCAACAGTAATAACAGGGCCACAACCTTCATCCGGCCACCCCGCGTTGTTCTTCACGCAACTGCTCAATCAGCGGCACAAAGGTTTGCTGCCAGACGGCCTCATTAAGCGGCCCCTGATAGCGCAGACGGACAAAACCGCGATGATCGATCAGGTAGGTTTCCGGTGCCCCGGTTACCCCCATATCCAAACTCAGTCGGCCGCGATTGTCGAATATATTAAAGCGATAGGGATTACCCTTTTGTACCAACCAGTCCCGAGCTTTTTGCAAATCGTCGTTGTAGTTGACCCCGTAGATAACAACACCTTTATCGCGAGCCAGATAATTTAGATAGGGGTGTTCGATGTGGCAAGAGGGACACCAAGTAGCCCAGACATTGACCAGGGCTATTTCGCCGAGTAAATCCTGTTGCGACAATGCCTGCTGCGGCGCTTCCAAACGCTGCTCGGAAAACGCCGGGAAGGCTTTGTTGAGCAACGCCGATGGCATCGCTCGAGGGTTGTATTGACCGCTGTCGATACGGGTCAACACCACATAAAAAAAGATACCCGCCAGGGCAAACACCAGCAGCGGCAGAAATAATTTTACTCTTTTCATCGATAGACCGTCGTTAAAAACCATTGTTAATAAATGCTGTTAAAAACCCGAGTTAAAACATGTTGATACAACATGCCGTCAAGATACAATTCAGCAAATCACCCGCCAGCGCACGCGCCTCAACTGGCGAGCGCTGCGCCGTCCACGACCTTGACAGCGGGCGATTCTACGGCGGCAACTTTTTTGCGGTAGCGACGATCTGAAGCAGCCAGAGTGCCGCCCAAAGCCATCAAAATAGCGCCTAGCCACATCCAACGAACAAAGGGCTTGTAGTGCAACCGAACCGCCCAGGCACCACCGGCTAGGGGCTCACCGAGAGCCACATACAAATCGCGCCATAGCCCGGCGTCGATATCGGCTTCAGTCATGGTCTGCTTCCCTGCGTGGTACAGGCGCTTTTCCGGACGCAACGTACTGATTGGTTGACCGTCCCGGCTCACCGCAATAATACCCTGATCACCCTTGTAATTGGGACCTTGTACCGCACTGACACCTTGAAAAACAAAATCGTAGCCCGCCAGTGTGACCCGGTCTCCCGGAGCCATACGCAAATCCTTTTGCTCGGTATACTGACTGACCAAACAGACACCAACAATGGCGCAGGCAAAACCCACATGGCCGATCAACATACCGTAATAGGAACGTGACAGCCGCCGCAGTCCCGAGGACACATCTGGGGCGTTGCGGATCTTGTCCCGTAAATCAACCAGCGCTGAGGCCACAATCCATACTGCAAAACATACCGCCAGGCCGGCGCCAATATTGAAGGTCTCGGCGTACATCAGTGGAAATAGCCCCCCTGCAATAACACTAACCGCCGCCGCCTGCAGCAATTTATTGCGCAGACTGGCGAGGGTGTTGCGCTTCCAGTTGGCGTTGGGACCAACCCCCATAAACAGCACTAAAATGGCCATAAGCGGCACAAATACGGCGTTAAAATAGGGTGGTCCCACCGAGTATTTACCGTAACCTAAGGAGTCCATAATCAGTGGAAATAAGGTGCCAAACAACACCGTGAGGGTTGCCGCAAGTAGCACAAGGTTATTAATCAACAGCAACAACTCCCGAGATACCCAGGCAAAGTGACTCTTACTGGAAACCGTCGGCGCCCGCAGTGCGTACAGCGTCAGCGAGCCGCCGATAACAACCACCAAAAACAGTAAAATAAAGATACCTCGAGAGGGATCTGCCGCAAAGGAGTGCACCGAGGTCAGCACCCCGGAGCGAACCAAAAACGTGCCCAGCAAACTCAGCGAAAAGGCAAATATGGCCAGCAGCACAGTCCAGCTTTTAAACACTCCGCGCTTCTCGGTAGCGGCTAAGGAATGGATCAATGCAGTGCCCACCAACCAGGGCATAAAAGAGGCATTCTCGACCGGATCCCAGAACCACCAACCGCCCCAACCAAGTTCGTAATAGGCCCACCAGCTACCCAGGGCAATACCGACCGTGAGAAAAGCCCAGGCAATATTAGTCCAGGGCCGAGACCAGCGGGCCCAGGCAGTATCTAAACGGCCGCTACTAAGAGCGGCGATAGCGAAGGCAAAAGCAACACTAAAACCGACATAGCCCATATACAACATCGGTGGGTGAATAATCATGCCAAAGTCTTGCAACAACGGGTTGAGATCCCGTCCCTCGCCGGGGGCAATCGGCAGATGGCGTAAAAAAGGGTTGGACGTTACCAGAGTAAACAGCAAAAAACCGACCGAAATCATACCCATCACCGACAGTACCCGGGCGACCATATCCTCCGGCAACTGACGGCTAAACAGCGCCACCGCCACTGTCCACAGCGACAGCAACAGTACCCACAGCAACAGTGAACCCTCGTGATTGCCCCACACCGCGCACAGCTTATAGATAGCTGGCAGCAGGGTATTGGAGTGGTTGGCCGCCAGCGCGACACTGAAATCGTCCGTTAGAAATGCATAGGCCAGCGCGGCAAAAGCCAGCGCGACAAACACAAATTGGCCCAGCGCCAGGGAACGGGCCATGGCCATAAAGTAGTGATTTCCCCGAATTGCCCCCCACAGCGGTACCGCCGCCTGCAACAGGGCCAGTGAAAGCGCGATAATAAGAGCAAAGTGTCCGTATTCTGGAATCATTGACTGTCCAATATTGGCCCCTGGGGCCGGCTAGTAAGTTGGGCTCGACCCGGTTACCGAAGCGGCCTGATCGACCGCCGCCTGCACCTCCGGTGGCATATAGGTTTCATCGTGTTTTGCCAATACCTCGCTGGCCTGAAACACGCCGTTGGCATCGAGCACACCGGTGGCGACTATGCCCTCGCCTTCGGCAAATAAGTCCGGCAAAATACCCGTGAACACCACTGCTACGTCGGCGCTGTAATCGGTTACTACAAATTCTACTTTGAGGCTGTTGGGGTCCCTGTCGACACTGCCTTCCCGCACCATGCCTCCGGCGCGGATCTGTTTACCTACCGGTGCCTTGCCCGCGGCAATATCGGCGGGGGGATAAAATAGGTTGATATTCTCCCGCAGGGCAAAGGCAATCAAGCCAATCGCCAGCGCTGCGCCAAAAACGATAAAAAGTACGATAATGAGTCGCTGCTTGCGAACTGGGTGCATAGCCACGTTAGCTTTCCTGAATTAGCGTTGTCGATATCACTTCAATTAGCCTGCCCGGCACTGCGCTGGGCGGCGGCCTGTTCTCGCTTTAAACGCATAGCGTAGTCGCGAAAGAAGCGGCGTTTTTTTAGCAGCGGATAGATCACCAGCGCCAGTATTATTACCAAACCGATAGCGTAGGCAGACCACACGAAGACACCGTGGCCATTCATACTGATCAGCGCCGAAAAACTGTCAAACTGCATCGTTAATAAACCCCTTACTGGCCCACAAAACCGGTAAAAACACTTTTTTTGACCCTAGCACCGCTGTTCCACCAATGCTTTTACCCACTGGGTATTGCGCTCTCGAACTAGAATTTCCGCTCGACTGTGCAGCAATAATAACAGCGCAAATAAACAGTAAAACCCAAACAGCATCAACAAAAAGGGCTGCAGCATTGCCGGGTGCATGGTGGACTCTTCGGTGATTTTGATCGTCGCCCCCTGGTGTAAACTGTTCCACCACACCACCGACCAATAAATAATCGGAATATTGACCACTCCCACCAGGCTTAGCAAGGCGCTGGCTTTGTAGGCTGAGTCACTGTCCTCAAAGGCCTCGTATAGGGCCATTACCCCTAGATATAAGAAAAACAGAATCAAAAAGGAAGTCAGCCGCGCGTCCCAAATCCAGTAGGTGCCCCAGGTCGGCTTGCCCCACAAAGAACCACTGATCAGGGCGATAAGAGTAACACCGGCGCCGATCGGCGCGCAGCATTTCATGATCACCTCGGCCAATTTTATTTTCCATATAAGGCTGATCCCCGCCGCCGTCGCCATGGTCATATAGCCCGCCATGGCGATAGCGCAGGCAGGCACATGAATAAAGATAATCCGATAACTGTTACCCTGTTTGTAATCGACCGGGGCAAATACCAGCCCCCACACCGCACCCACCACTAGAATGACGGTGGTAACAATGGCCAACCACGGTAGCCACTTCTCACTGGTTTGGTAAAACCAGCGCGGGGAAGCCAGGCGGTGGTACCAGCTCAATAACCATTTTTTTAACTGCACGTTCTCAATCTCCAAAGGCTCTTTTCATCGTCCCTAATGGGCGCCCATTATACAAGAATATACCCGGGCGACCAGCGCCAACTCAGCTAAGCCTAGAGCGAGGCTAGTGGCTTAGAATTTGATCCAAATCAAACGCAAGCCCACAGCCAGCGGCTACTATTCGTACAGCCATAACTCACATCAATCAAAGGAGATCACCATGAATTCCGCACTGCATTCAGACCACGACCGTATTAATTCAGACCACAAAACTCTGCTACACTTGGCGACAGTTGTCGGTGTTTTGGTGGCCGTTACGGCACTGTTAGTGGTCGCGGTGGTCAGCGTCACTTAGCCGCCAACCACATCAATTGTCGACACTAATGCGCACCGCCGCCGCAATCGCCAGCGGCGCCAGGGTAATCGCCAGCGCCAATTGCGCGCCCAATACGGCCAATTGCCCAAGATAATCAAAGCCAGTGGCGGCGGACTGTACCGCGCCGACGCCAAAAATAAGTACCGGTATATAGAGCGGCAAGATAATCAGTGACAGCAGCAAGCCGCCTTTGCGCAAACCCACCGTCAGGCCGGCGCCGATGGCCCCAATCAGACTCAAACTGCCGGTGCCCAGTGCCATACTCAGCATAAGTGCCAATACCGCCTCCGAGGGCAGCTGTAATAGCAGCGCCAACAGTGGAGACAGTAGCATCAACGGAAATCCGGTGAGCAGCCAATGGGCCAGTGTTTTTGCCAGTACCTGCACATACAGCGATACCGGACTGAGCAACATCTGCTCGAGACTACCGTCATCGTAATCCTGCCGAAACAAGCTGTCGCTAGACAGCAGGCAGGCTAACAGTGCCACTACCCACAAGATACCCGGTGCCATCAACGCCAATTGCTCCGGCGCAGGGCCCACACTCATAGGGAATAACGAGCAGACAATTAACGAAAACGCCAACGGGCTAATGACATCGCCCAACCGGCGACAGGCCAATAGCACATCCCTGCGCAGGGTCGCCATAAAGGCGCCACTAATAGACACCGTTGTTTCCATTAGCGAGCCCCCAGGGCGACGGATTGCACGTCTGTGTCAATCGACAGCTGATGATGCGTGGTTAATATCACCGCCCCTCCCCCAGCAGCGAACTGTTCCACCCAGCCCTCCAGCTCCGCCACACCCTGTCGATCTATGGCGGTAAAGGGCTCATCCAATATCCATAGCGACATCTCGCCGATAAACAACCGGGCCAGACCAACCCGCCGCTGTTGCCCAGCAGACAGAGCAAAACAGGGGGCATCCTCGTAGCCGTAAAGACCGACACGCTCTATCGCCGTTAGAATTTGAGCTTCGCTGTCTGCACCGGCGCCGCCCATCGCCCGGGCGTGCCAGCGCAGATTTTCACGCACTGTCAACAGCACTTTAACCCCAGAATTGTGGCCGATATAAAGTAACTGCGACAAAAATTGCTCACGATTGGCGGGTAGGGGTTGACCCCGCCAACGCAATTCACCTCGGTAGCGAGAGGACAGGCCGCACAGCACCCGCAGCAATGTGGTTTTACCACTGCCATTGGGACCTTCTATTTGATAGATGTTACCGGCCTCGACCTGCAGGTTTAAGTCGACGACCAACGGTCGCTGATCCCGCTCACAGCACAGATCAACGGTTTGTAAAAGAACACTCACGGCGACTTGTCGACCTCGGTCAGCACAACTATTAGGATGCGCGCCCAGAACCCAACAGTTATTGGGGTAACAATTCTCAGGGCACTACGCGCATAAAACCGCTATTATATACATCAATACCTTATATGACAGCACCGAGCGCGCGATCGACGACCCCGCTACTATTTCCCGGGTCAAGACCCAGTGACGCAGCTACCGCAGGATAGTCTATGGCCTTGCCTACCGACGCTTTACCGACTCAATCGCTACCGATTGCGGCGCTGACCAAAGGCCTGCAACTCACCGTCAACGGCGCTGCAATCAGCGCCAGAGTGATTGCCAGTACCGCCCTTCCAGGGCCTAACCCTGCCAACGGTGGCAATAGCAGCAATAGGATCGGCGGCCAAAACACCATTATCAACAACGCTATCAGCAGTGGCATCAACGAAGGTCCCCGCTACGAAATACTGCTGGCAACGGCCCGGGGCAAGCTATTAGTCGCCAGTAATAGCCCATTGAGCTTGGGTACCAACGCACTGGTAAAAATGACGGCTCAGGGGCTGGTATTAACCGTGAAGCCCAACACCACTGACAGTCCTGCAGCTACCCTGCAGCCATCGCCCAGCAACTCGGGGCCGGCAATGGCACAATCTCAAAGCGGGGCACTGCAGCGGGCCACGGCCATCGCGCAGCAATACAGCGCCAGCCAGGCGGCAACGAGCAGCACCGCCCCCACTTTGTCCCAGCTAATCGATGGCGGTATACGCCAGGCGCTGCCACTGCAACAGTCCAGCGCGTTGCTCGTCCCGTTATTGCAGCAGTTATCGGCCGCCAGCGCCAACAGTGCTGCCCAGTCGCTGCCAGCACCGATAAAGGGCGCCATTGAAGCACTACTGCAACAATTACCCAGCGCTAAATCTCTACAGCAGGTGCCACAGCTAAAAGCGGCCATTGCCAATAGCGGCATTTTTTTGGAGGCTAAACTGGCGCAACTAAGCATCCCGGGGGCAGCACTGCAACGGCAGAGCCCACCTTCACCGGGGGTGAGTTCGGGAACAGTGGTTAGCGGGGCGATAACAAACGGGACGTTAGCTAACGGAGCTGTGACGAAGCCTGCAATGGCAGCGGGAGCTGCAATGACTGCCGCTTCCGGGGGCAGTGTTTCCGGGGGCAGTGTTTCCGGGTCAGGCACTACACAGCCAGCCAGCGGAGGAAACAATGTACCGCAAAGGACTCAGCCACAGCCGTTGTTACAGCAGGATTTCAAGGCTCTGGGCCAAAAATTGTTAGCGGCGATCGAGCCGGCCTCGATACCAGCGGCAGCGAAGACACTGGCGGCCACTAATGCCGTAGCGGTTCCCGCTGCCCCATTGTTAGCATTACTAGCCGCTGAGGCGGGACCGGCATTGGCACCGCGGGAACTGGCGCCGGAGCAACAGGCAGTGCAGTCCGCCGCGCGCGAGGCATCTCAGAATATGGATATTGCGCTACGGCAATTGGGTCGGCAACTGTTGGCAACACTGGCCAAAACCCAACTCAACCAGCTCGAGAGCCTTGCCACCAGGGCGACAAACAACCCCGACAGCCCTGGTATCAGCAACAATTGGACCCTGGAAATCCCTATCCTCAACGGTCGACACGTCGACACTATGGAGCTGCGTATCGATCGCGAAGAGCAGCAAAAAGAACAGCAAGCCGATGAAACCAGCGATGAAAAATTGTGGACGGTAATGCTTGATTTTGACCTGCACAGCCTCGGCAAAATGAATATCCAGCTAAAAATCTTGGGCAATACTGTGACCGCCACTGTCTGGTCGCAATTGGAGCACACCCACCGAGAGGTCAAACAGCAACTGCGGGATTTGCGAGACAAACTGTCGGCAGTTGGCGTCGAAGTAAAACAGATAGAATGTAAGTTGGGCGCTCCGGCGCCCCGCGCCACTCTCAGTCAACGCCAGTTAGTGGATGTAACAACATGAGCGAGAATAAACCACCTGCCGTCAAAAAAGCCGTTGCACTGTCCTACGACGGTCGCGGCGCCCCTACGGTCACCGCCACTGGCACCGCCGAGTTGGCAGAGAAAATCATTGCGGTGGCCAGGGAAAATAATATTCCTCTGTTCGAAAACGAAGCGCTACTGGCACTATTGGCAAGTATTGAACTAGGGGAAGAAATTCCGGAAACCCTGTATCTGTGTATCGCCCAGGTCATCGCTTTTGCCTACAAAATACAGGGAAAGTTCCCCGCAGGCTGGGATCACAGTGAGCACAACCCACTGATCCCGGACTGAGTACACAGCCTCGCTAAACTCATTGCGCAGCGCCCCAAGCCAACACGTCGCTGTGACTACCACTAAACACGATGCGGTGTTTTTTCTTGTCCAGTTGATATTTATACATCGGGTCGTAATAGTGTTCCAGCAATTGCTCTATCCACTGCTCGTGGGCTTGCACATTATTGTCGGCTTGTTGTCGATCCAGCGCCTGCACCATAATAGTATTGAGCTGATCGTGACGCTCTTGACCCAAGCGTTTCTTGATGCGCAGTAAGCTACCCAATAAATAGGCGCGGTAATTTTCAAAACCCTGGTCGCTGTCCGCCGCACAATAATCATCAGCCATGCCAAGCACGTAGTCCGACAAGATTTCTTGTACCCGAAAGTCCAGCGGCATATCGACAACTGCCAACGGTGCCTCCGTCATAGCCTGCCATAGCGGCAACGGTATAATACGTGGCCCCACCGTTTGACTTTCGTCTTCAATTAGCAGCGCCCGCTCCACGCTGTGCTCCCGTTTTTTTAAGATATCGATAGCCAGCTGATTTTCGAAGTCGATCTGACCCGGTGGATCGCTGACCCGGCGGCCAAAACTGGAACCACGGTGGTTGGCATGCCCCTCCAAATCAATACCCCGCTGCCACTGCTTAATCAGCTTGGTTTTTGCCACCCCGGTTTTACCAGCAACAACAAATATCGGGCCGGCACTGGCCGCCTCTAACTCGTCAAGCAATACCCGCCGCAGCGCCTTAAACCCACCCGGCACTAACGGCACCTCAACCCCGCCCTCCTCAAGCCACTGCTTGGTTAAATTTGACCGCATACCCCCACGCCAGCAATACAGGTGGGCCCGGGGATTGGCCTGTAAGAAGGCCAGCCACTGGGCCATGCGCAGATCCTTAACCTCACCACTGACAAGGCGATGACCCAGTTCGACTGCCGCCTCCTGGCCCTGCTTTTTATAACACTTCCCTACCTGATGGCGCTCCTCGGTATTGAGGATAGGAATATTGACCGCGCCAGGAAAACGGCCCTTGTCAAACTCCACTTCTGAACGCACATCCAGGAAGGGTGTATCGTCGATAAATAGCTGTCTCAACTGCTTAATGTCGGGAGCTGCTGCTGTCATTGTTTACTCTCATTATGATCGTGGTCACCCAGGGGTCAGCCACCTTGACGACGTTTATATAGGCACTATGGCATGCTATAGCCGTGTTTTTCGCACCGCGACCAACGCTGTTCGCAGCGCCTTCAATTGCTCCCCGGCACCACTAAAACCCAATTCCTCACATACCTCGGCCACCGACCACTGCTGCAACAGTCGACGAATAAGCAATTGTATTTGATCGGAGTCGACAGCAACTGCGGGCTGGGCAAGATAGCACAGCAACAGCCTCGACAGCACCCCTGCAACACCTTCGATCGGTCTTGTGCCCTCACTGAAAGCCTCAGCATCGCACCAGTCCCGCTCATTTAGGGCACTTGTGTTTGGGCACAACTGTATAAACAGCGCTACCAGCGTGCTATCGAGCCGCTTATATGCCAGTGGCAACTGGTAGTGAAACTCCGCCGCAAAGCGCTGCTGCAGCGGCTCTAGCAATTGCCGCCCGGCCGGTGACAAATCCCGCAGTACGATCGCCGAATAACAGCCACTGCTGGCGTCAACGGCGCTACCCAATCGCGCGGCGACAAAACCACAGGCGCCCCAAAAGGCCAGTACGTCGGCGGTAGTGGCAAAACTGGCACCGATAAAATCCAGCCGTCGCGACCGCGCATCGGCCTCAACGGCGCCTAGCAATTGCCGCCCCAACCCACTGCGTACCGTGTCGGACTGCACCGCGATACGAATTATCCGAGCAAAATACAGCCCCGCCGCCTCTCGAAAGCCGCTGTGATAGGTCAGTGTTTGCGGCAGTAAATGGCCACGGGGCCTGCGCTGCCCACGCCAGATAGCCTCTCCCAGTTCCGCTTCTAGGCCGCCCTCAATGGCCACTAGGGCCGCCGCCAGCAGCTGTCCCCCACTGCGACTAACCCAGACCTCGATATTGGGGCCGTCCAGCAGCGATCGCAAATCGCTGGGGCTGGTCTGATAGTGGGCCTGCAATAACAACGCAAATATTTGCCGCAACAACAGCGGCTGCGCCAGCAGCTGATCCCGGTCCAACTTTGTCGTTGTACATCGCCGATTGTCGACCGCCACTGTCGGTGGCCCCGCAGTAGTATCCAACAGCAGTGCGTGAAAGAGCCACTGCTCCACCGGATCGTTGTCGGCCCAGCGAATCGGTTGCTGCAAGTGCACAGTTCGCCATTGCGGCGTCAAGGTATTCAGTGTGTGTTTAAAGCGTATATCAAACCCCCGGCCAGTACCCTCATAGCCCTGCACAGTCGATGCAAAAACAATGCGCGAATAGCGCTTTAATAAAGACTCTAATAGGGGGGCCGGAATAGCCGCAGCCTCGTCGACCAATAGCAACTGTGCCGGGTAGTGGTTGCGCAGTAGCTCGTCTACCGCCACAAACCTCAGGCTCGAATCTGCCCGGCGAATTTCGCCGCCTCGGATCTCGCACCCAAGTAGTACCGAGGCTCTTGCCATGACTGAGCCGACAGCGCCGAACAGCGGTGCGGTAACAATAATACGCTGACCCGCACGCTCCATTAAACGTGCACTGGCTATACCCAGAGCAGATGACTTACCTCGGCCGCGGTCGGACTTTATCACCAGTGGTCGCCGACCCCGCCCCCTGCCGACTTTCATCACCGCCTCCACTGCCCGCTGCTGATCGACAGTTATACAATCCACGTCGCTAGGTAGTTCTCGCACAAGTGCGGGTACTGATTCACTATCGATCCAACTCGGCGTAGCCCCCTGCTGCACAATCAGTGCCTGGGGAGCCTGTTCGAGGCTTCGCACCAGCAGCGCAGTAAAACGGTGGCTCAATGCCTCGGGGCCCAGTGGGTGAATTAACAAACGCTGGTAATCGGGATCTTGGTAGTCGGACCACTGCTGTAGCGGTGGCGTAGCCAGCAATAACAGGCCACCGCCGCTTAGTGCCCCCAACAACGCGGCAAAGGCGTTGGGGTCGAAGCCCGACCAGGCATCGTAATAGAGGCAGTCTATGCTCTGCCCTAATAGCGAATGCGCCTGATTATTATCAAGCTGTTGCAGTACCCTGCCAGTATCCAGCGGCGCGCCGACGGTGTAGGGGCGGCGAAACTGTTGCTTGCCAAACCAGCTGGAAAATTCGCTCCAGGCCCAGTGCCGTTCGCCACTGAGTACCACCAAACGTCTTTGGTAAAGTGCCTTGGCAATGCTGAGCTGCCGATCGATAGCGACAAAAAGCGAGGTAGATTCGGGCAACAGAGCGAAACTCATGTGGACAGTGGTTGGGCGGAACAGCCTAACAAGCCTAGCTTGCGCTGCCAAGTACTATCCCATCGAACACTCGCCATTAAACCCAAGCTCAAAACTCCAGCTCTGCCAGCCGTCTTAACCCGACTCTTCGCCAAGACGCCGGTGCCAGACTCAGCGCCTCTGAGCCCGATTTCTGCATGCCAATACCAGCGCCCAAAACTGAGCAAAGCCATTCACCACCACGTCCGGTTGCGCAGGAAACGCGTCGCTGCCCGGGAAGATTTTTTCCAGCCAAGGCAGGTCCCATTGAGCCCCGTTAAAAAATACCGCCACTGCGCCGGCTCTTTTAGCCGCTACCATATCGGTGCTGCTGTCGCCGACATACCAAACCGTCGCCATATCCTTGACGCCCAATTTGTGTGCTGCTTGTAGCAGTTGATCGGGATGAGGTTTACGCCGAGCTGCCTCGTCGCCGCAAACACTACAGGAGAACAACTGGGTCCAACCACCACCGTCGACCAAGGCCAATTCCCGATCAAAAAACTCCCGGTCGCGATTGGTAATAACAGCAATAGGCAGCAATTGACCGAGCGCTTGCAACATCGGTTTTAGTTGGGGTTCGAAGGGACGAACCGTTCCATAGTGTTTACGGTAGTAGCCATTAAATAGCTGATGGGCCCGATTTTTCGCCTGCTGGTCATCACCAAACAACACTTCGAAGATATCTGTGCGAGAGATTTTCCGATCGGCCCTGATCCTCGGATGCAACTGCGAAAAATTTTGCACATAGGCGACCAGCCTAGCATCATCCAAAGATTTACTGTAATCCGGCTCCACCAACTTATCCAGTAAACCGAGCTGACCCAGTTGTGGTAACAGTTCATCGAGGGCTCGGTACATCGCGTCGAGGGTGTCGACTAGGGTAGCATGCCAGTCGAACAGAATTACATCCGGCGACGACAAGCTGACCACCGCAGGGTGCCAGTCGGCCTCCCTACGTACAGTGGGCTGCGGCGGCCGGGAAAACGCAGTGGGCCGCAATTGCTGAATTTTACCGCGCATAACAGACCCTTGCGCGCAGTTGACCAGCAATTCGAACAAACCGTCCCAGCAATCGATAACGTGGTCCGGTTGAATCCAGGGGTCGCGATTAAAGAGTTGCTGCAACTGATTCTGCGATCGGAACCCGCTATTGTAAAATACTGCAACCACACCGGCGGCTTTGGCAGTGACCATATCAAGATAACTGTCGCCGATATACCAGCACTGTGCCAGCGTCTTTTCTCCGACCCGGTGCTGGGCGGCAGTAATGAGCTCGGGGTCGGGCTTGTATTGGAAGACATCGTCGGCACAGGCACTGCCATCGAAGAGCGGTGCCCATTGGCCCTCATCAACCAATTGCAATTCGTAGTCGAGAAACTCCCGACTGCGATTAGTGGCCACCCCCAGCCGCAACCCCAAGGCCTTAAAAGCCCTCAGATAATTGCCCACGTCCGGCTGCAGGGGGTAGACCTTGCCATAGTAATGACGATAACAGCGGTTATAGGCCCGGTGCGCGATCTGCTTTGCGTTTTGGTCGGCGCCGAACATCGCGTCGAACAACTCGGTCCTCGATACCCGCGCCTCGGCGAGAATGGTCGGGTGCAAACGTCGAAAAATACGGATATAGCGCAGCAGTTTAACGTCCTCATCACCGCGACACAGATGCTCGGGCACCAACCGGCGCAGCAGATCCAACTCCTCCAGCTGCCCCAGCAATTCCTCCATTGCCTCAAACATCGCGTCGCTAGTATTCACCAGAGTACCGTGCCAGTCGAACAACAGTGTTGTTGGTAGTCTGTTTGCGGCTGTATTTACAATCATGGCGACTATCCGGCTAGCAGATCGATGGATCTGGGCTCTCAGCAATATGCGGACCGACCTACCCCGCAATAAACCCGGGATATACCACTGGCAGTTAATCTCTCGATTCCAAGGGACGGGCCTCGACAATAACAAGCTATAAAATAAGTGTAGACAACTGCGCCGATAAGGTGACCTGGGCCGCTGCGCTGCCCGAATAAATAGCGTACAGTGGCCACTTGATGGCGCGATATTTGCGCGCAATAGACTCAGGAGTCGACGATGGCACCGATAAAACGCTGCAGCTGGTGCGGTGACGACACTCTCTATCAGAAGTATCACGATAGTGAGTGGGGAGTACCGGTTTACGACGACCGGCAATTTTTTGAATGCCTCACCCTAGAAGGGGCTCAGGCGGGATTGTCCTGGATCACGGTATTGCGAAAACGCGAACACTATCGCAAGGTATTTAAACACTTTGATGTCAAAAAACTATCGCGTTTTACCGACCCACAGTTGGAAGCGCTATTGCTCGACCCCGGCATTATTCGCCATCGGCTAAAGGTATTTTCGGTACGCAGTAATGCCGCCGCGTTTATCACGGTACAGAGCGAGCTTGGCAGTTTCTCCAACTATGCCTGGGCTTTTGTCGGTGGTGAACCGCTAGTCAATCGGCCCCGCCGCCGGGACGACATTGCCGTTGCTACCAAGCAATCGACGGCATTCAGTAAAGATTTAAAGAAACGCGGCTTTACGTTTATTGGACCTACCATAGTCTACGCTTTTATGCAGGCCACCGGCATGGTTAATGACCATGCCTTTAACTGTGATTTTCGCTAACAATACTGCCTAACCGTGCCGTCTAACAATGACACTAAGACACATCGAACAACTGAAACCCTAGCGGCCCCTGGCACACATTAGTTAGAAAATAGCGATTTCAGTTTGTCCACTGTATCCGTGCCTAGTGACTCTTTCAACTTATCGGTAATCTCGCCCGATTTTTCGAGCAGCCGCTGCTTTGCCTTCTCAATCATTAGATCCCTCAGCCGGCGCTCCACTGATTTCTGCAGGTTTTTCACCACTGGTCGCAATACTTCCTCGGCCAGTTGCGACGGCGGCACTCCCTCAGCGCCACCAATAATATTTAGCTCCACCGCTTCTAGCGTCAGTGCCTGCGATCCCCATTGCTCGGTAAGTAAAGTCGCTGTACTGTTGGCCAATCGAAACTGATTGACGCTAATCAGTACGGGATCGCCCTCTGATGCCGGCTTGTCTTCGGCATCACTGCTTTGTGTACTGCTATCTTCAGCGCCACTGTCTTCGCTCTGTTCGATCGAATCCAGCAACGTAGTCACATTGCTGCTACTGCCTTTTTGCTCGGCATTAATTTTCGCCCCGTCGATAATGATCTGTTCTACCGATACGTGATTGTCGAGTAGTGACAGCAAATCGACGGCGACCACAATGCGATCCATTTGGAAAATAGTCGCCGCGGTAAAGCCCTCAGGGTTGGCTACACTGAGTCCCTCCAGCAACAGCTGCCCGCCCAGCAGTTTGATATCGACCTGATCGACGGTCACCGCGGTATTGAGAGTATCCGTGCCCACCTCTTCGATCGCGGTTTTTACCAGAGTATTAATATTGTTAACGGCTATCACAACGATCAGTAAAATAATGACGATAATAACAACCGGTAGGCCCAGTAATATTTTTGATGCTTTCATGGTTTTCCCTGCGCCTTCATAATAAGGACTTATTAAAATGTGATTGATGGTCATTCATGGTTTAGCTGACATTCGAATGGGCCGTGCATTGACGCGATTGATTGTCAATTTAGTCGATAGCCCGCGCAGTGGCCGCATACAACAGCTGTAAGACCTGTTGCCAGCGTGTCAATTGTTCGGCATCGATATCGGCGTTCAGTATACTACTTTCATTACGGTTAGTTGCCTTATTGGCCGATTCAATAAGCGGTTTGCTAACAAATTCTTGCCATTGCTCGCCGGGCAGTACATACAGCAATGGTGCCTCGGTACCGGCTACAATATCAATACGATGTGCTCCAGGATGATAGCTATAAGCCTCGTCACTGTCGCTCAGTCGCAGACACAACGGCGGTAACTCGCGGCTGGCCAACAGGGCACTTTCACCGCCACCAACGGCGAACAATTTTGGTATTTGGCGCAGATGGTAATGGTGGAAACCCGCATTGTTATCGTCCATATCCGTACCGTCCCTCAGCTAGCCTACAATTAAATTTAGCGACCCATTACCTTGCCGGTCGCTCTACAGGGCGGACAAAGTCAGCTATGATCAGTGCTCAGGCCCCGCGCCAACCACCTACGATAGCACTTACCACACACCTATGAATACATCCCCGCAATTACAACTACTACTCACCGGCAACGAATTAATGTCTGGCCATACCGTTGACTCCAATTCGGCAATGATCGCCGACTGGCTCAACCGGCGTGGTATCGAGGTGACGCGCAAGGTCACCATCGGCGACAGCTTCACCGGTTTGGTCGCCGAACTGGACCTGCTCAGCTCGGCCTGCGATGTACTCATAGTTAACGGCGGCCTCGGCCCAACGATGGACGATTTAACCGCCCAGGCGGTGGCCGAACTGATTGCTGAGCCACTAACCGAACACCCGCAGGCACTGCAACATCTCGAACAATGGTGCGAGCAACGGCGAGTGGTGCTGAACGCCGCCAATCGCAAGCAGACACAGCTGCCCACCAGTGCGACCATAGTACCCAACCCCAGTGGTAGTGCGGTGGGCTTTTCAGTGGAACACCAGGGCTGCCTGATCATTTGCACCCCCGGAGTACCCAGCGAATTGCGACTAATGATGGAAGACAGCGTACTGGAAACCGTTGCTGAGCGTTTTCCAGGAACCGATTGCCTCTCTACCTTGCGCCTGCAAAGCTTTGGTCTCGGCGAGTCCAGTTTGCAGCAATTACTCAACAGCGAGTGCCCAGACTGGCCAAAGGAAGTCGAACTAGGATTTAGAGCCGGCCTGCCACTGCTGGAGGTTAAACTGAGCACGCGCCAACCGCATCACAGCGAACTACAGCAACAATGTTATCTGCGTCTACAGCAACTGATGGGGGAATTTATTATTGGCCCAGATGACAGCACCCTTGCCACGGCCGTGGTCGAAGCGCTGGCGGCCCGGGGCTGCCAGATCAGCTGCGCCGAGTCTTGTACCGGCGGCGCTATCGCCGCGGCAATAACCGGGGTTGCTGGCGCCTCCGCGGTATTCGAGGCTGGATTTGTGACCTATTCAAACTCGGTCAAACAGCAGTTAGTCGGGGTGAGTGACGAGTCTTTAGCCGCAGACGGGGCCGTTAGCGAGGCGGTGGCCCGGGAAATGGCCGAAGGCGCGATGGCCCGCAGCGGTGCCCAGTACGCAATTGCGGTGACGGGAATCGCCGGACCTGGTGGCGGTAGCGACAACAAGCCGGTCGGTACCGTGTGGATCGCCTGGGGAGCTGCCCAGACACTGCGGGCCCATCGATTTCAGCTGACCGGCAGCCGGGCCCATTTCCAGTTAATGGTGACCGCCATAAGCCTAGATTTAATGCGCCGGGAATTACTGGGCATTGAGGGAGAGCCGCGCTACTTCAGTCGCTACTGAACTTGCCAATGGCAGTTCTGAGCGCAGTGCCAATGGCTTCTTCGACAACCCCTGGCAATGTACCAACTCAAAACAAAATGTGCCAACTCAAAACAAATTGGGGTAATCGCGCCAATAGTGCTGCAGATTGCTATGCTGCCAGTTGCGATAAACACTATCCCAATCAAAACCTTCTATGCGCCAACCATGGTGCGGATGTAAATTGGTGGAGAAGACCGGCGCGCCGTAGTCGCAAAAGCGGGTATCGATACTCATCCTGGCCTGGCGCTCGCTGCGATTGGGCTCGGCCCGGTGCACCATCGCCGAGTGAAATAAAATGACATCGCCCCGGGCCACATCAGACACGTGCCAGCAGGTCTCCTGCGGATAGATTTCACAGCTAATACCGCCCACACCCTGGGTCGGGTGCACCGGCCTGATACCGTTTTTGTGTGAACCCGGCAACAACTTTAGCCGTCCAGTATGCTGATCAATATCGTGCAATGCCACCCATACGCCCGCCATGCGCGGTCCAGCATTGTGACTGTGGCCATCTTGATGGGGCGGGGTCTCGTGGCCGATCATACCAGGGGTAGAAATTCGCGCCATTTTCATCGGATAGACGAACACCTCATCGCCAGCGACAATCCCCATGATATCAAGCATATCGGGTTCATGAAAAAACCCGTGAAAGGCCTCCAGCGATTGCATCTTCGGGTAAACCTCATCCCAGATAGCATCGGTCTCGGCAAAACCCGCCCCCTTACAGAGCGGTAAGCCGGTATTGTCGTCGCTGACAATATAGGGGCTGAGCTGCTGGTAAAAATCCTGCAACAAGGCATTGCACTTGTCCGCCGCCACCGCCTGCTTAAAATAAAGATAGCCGTAGTGCGCAAAGCGCTCTTGCAGTTGTAGCCGATCTTCGTCTAATGCTGACTCGACCAATTCACAATTTTCGTCCACAGAATGTCCATTGTTTTAGTTGATAGATGTCTGCGGCGCCATCGCCGCAGCGTTTGGTCAGGCCCCGGGGATTAACCAGATGGGCGACGACCAAGCTCGTTCCTGAATAGTCTTTTTGAGATCCGAGCGCGGCGCGGAGCCGGCGCGAATAGCATCCCATGTCGACCAGCGACAGGTTGGGTTTTCTAGTACCCGCACATAATAAAAGGCTCGGGACTGAGCATTGTAGTCGGGATCGGTCCACAGCGCCTTCAATTCACCAGCGCCTACATCGGCACTGATCGAGCAATCCGTTATATCAACTCGGGCGCCATTGTCGGGGCAGCGATGGGTAATGGGATCGATCTTCGCACCCTCGGAACAAGCAACATCAAAGACCTGCTCGCGGTGCTCCCCGTCAACGGTCCAGCCCTTCACCACCTGCAGCCGCTGCAGTGCGGCCGACTGGCTGTCACGCAGTGCCCAAACCAGAAAACTTGGGGCCTGATCACCCCGCGCTAACAAATCGGAGCCCATAGCAACACCGTCCCGGTAGGCCCGGCTAACGCCCTCTTGGCCCTCCAGCATCGACCCATCAAAATTGTAGCCGCCAAACAATCGCACTTTCATTCTCGGCCCGGAGGTGGCAAAGGTCTCCTTGCGGCGAAAAGCGTCGTAGATAGACTCACGAGTATTTTCCTCGGCCCAGACCGCCGCCAGCCCGGAGGCACCAAAGGTCTCGTAGGCACCGGAAGAGTACAATTTGCCGTCCACTTCCTTCACCGTCAAACGCCCGGCATTTTCCACAATAGCCGCAGTTTCTTCCGATAGCGGCGCCGAGCCCCGTAGGGTACTGGTGGCATCAAGCAGACCAACCTTGGCAAAGTAGTTACTCTCGTCTTCGGAAATGGCGCCGGTATGGGTGTCGGAGGAGCCGATAAATCCAAACTTATAGGGATTACTGATTCCCTTGTCTTCAAAGGCGAGGCCGTTCAAAAGCGCTTCCCGAGCATAGGACCCCTTGGGTTCGCTGGCCATACGAGTGGCGACACGGTAGGGCATGATCTCAAAGTCCGCCCATTCGTCGTTGTCTGACAGTACCGGGTGGGTTTCCGAGGTACCCTTCACCTGACTAATCTCGATCAGCGGTTCGTTTCTCATGCGCCGCTCGGCGTAGGCGTCATCCATCGGGTTTTCTGCCCAATCGACTAACTTAAACATCTGCCCATTGGAGCCATTGGAATTGTGCGGAATCGCCAGGGTCTCGATTCCCTGACTACGCAGCTCGTCCATCCAGTCCCACAGGCCCTCCGGATTGGTACTGTGAAAACGGGAGAACGGCATAGCCGGCAGTTTATCGGCGCCGCGGAAAATGACATTGCGGTGTAAATTGCCCCGATCCACAGAGCTAGAGGTGTATTCGTAGGCGACAAAGGTGGTAAATTCGCCGGGTTTATTAAACTGTTGCGCCGCGACAATACTGTCGGACCACGCAGTTTTTATCACCGTATCTACCATATCACCGTCGACCGTGCCGGCCTCAATGCCAAACAGGGTATCCGCCAGAAAGGTGGTAAAAGCTTTGACCCGGGTCGGCAGCGTGCCCACATGCATGTTTTCCGGAGCATTTAGATTGTGCATGTATTGCACGTGGGGCAGTTTGGAAAATTCGGTGCTGGTATCCGCCGCCTCCTTGACCAATCCCAGAAACATGGCGTGATCAGTTACCGCATAAAAATCCAGCGGTTGGCGCAGTTGCACGTCGAAGCCACCGGGGTGTTTAATCGCCTCGCCTTTAGCAAAGCGGTAGGCGTCGTAGGGAGTGGCCAGTGTGCCAAAAGCGAATGCGTCAAAGGAATAAGTGGTGTGCACATGCAGGTCGCCAAAATATGCATTGCGGCGGGCATTACTGTCTGGGTTGGCGACCATGACCTCCGCGGACATCGGCAAGGTAACCCCATTGAAGCGCCCCCTAGCCAAAGCGGCAGCGCTGTTGGGATCGTCGTCATTGCCGGCCATGATATTCACGGTGCCGGCCTGTGCTGAACTGTTATCGCCCTGCTGTAGCTCACTACTGGGGGCTGCTAGCTCCGCAGTACGCTCCGATTCAGAACAGGCGAAGCCGCTCAGGGCAGTAACGACTATAGCGGTGCGTAATAATCTCGACATGGGTATACCTCTCTTATTATTCGCCAGCAATGTATTGCACGGGACTTTATTAGCTGGGTAGGTTATTAGTTGGGGACCTTATTCAGTGGGTAATGTATTCAGTGGGCTACTTATAACTTGGACAACAAGCGCTATTCTACTCCCGATATCGCGTATCTAGCCAGTAAGCCCCATCGTTTTTTTCGAAAGTGGTGAATATTTAACCAATGACTCGCAATAGACGAGCGATAAGGCGCTTTTATCCGTATAATACCTGTCCAAATCAGTAGGATTAATAGCCCCCATGAATGCACTGTTTAAGCCCGCCCCGGAACTGTTCAACTACCGCAAGTTCTGGGCCGAATGTTACGGCCCCGCCCCCTTTTTGCCGATGTCTCGGGCAGAAATGGACGAGCTCGGCTGGGACAGCTGCGATATCATTATTGTCACCGGTGATGCCTACGTCGATCACCCCAGTTTTGGCATGGCCGTTATCGGCCGGGTATTAGAGGCCCAGGGCTTCCGAGTCGGCATTATCGCCCAGCCTGACTGGACCTCGAAACAAGCCTTTCAAACACTGGGTCGTCCCAACCTGTTTTTTGGGGTCGCCGCGGGCAATATGGATTCGATGATTAACCGCTACACCGCCGACCGTAGATTGCGCCACGACGACGCCTACAGTCCCGGCGATGTCGGTGGCAAACGTCCAGACCGGGCAGTCACGGTCTATTCCCAGCGCTGCAAGGAGGCCTATAAAGGTGTGCCGATTGTACTGGGATCCATCGAGGCGAGCCTGCGTCGTAGCGCACACTACGACTACTGGAGTGACAAGGTTAGACGCTCGGTACTGATGGACTCGAAGGCCGACATTTTATTGTATGGCAATGCCGAGCGTGCCATTGTCACTGTCGCCCATCGCATGGCCGCTGGAGAAACGTTAGCTGCTATGACCGACCTGCGCGGTACCGCATTTTTACGCCAATCCATTCCGCTGGGTTATACCGTTATCGACTCCACCAGTGTCGATGAGATCGGACCGATCGACAAGATTTTTAGCCCCTACCAAAATACCGAAGAGCCCGCCGAGGCAAATAGCGGCGTCGCGACAGCTAAAAACACTGAGCTGGCTGCATCCGAGACCCAGGTAGTACGCATACTCGACCCGCTGAGCGCGCGCAAGCAAAAACTCAACCCCGAAAAGGTGGTCATTCGCCTGCCCTCCTACCAGCAGGTGAAGGCAGACCCCGTGCTGTACGCCCACGCTTCTAGGGTTATCCATCTAGAGACCAACCCCGGCAATGCACGCCCCTTGGTACAGCAACACGACTCCCGCGAGGTGTGGATTAATCCACCACCGATTCCACTGGAAACGGACGAGTTGGATCAGGTGTTCGAGCTGCCCTACCAGCGGCGCCCCCACCCCAGCTATGGCCACGCCAAGATACCCGCCTTCGAGATGATCCAACATTCGATCAATATTATGCGTGGCTGTTTTGGCGGCTGCACCTTTTGCTCGATTACCGAGCACGAGGGACGGATTATTCAGAGCCGCTCCAAAGAGTCTATTTTGCGAGAAGTAGAGGCCATTCGCGACAGCAACCCTGACTTTACCGGCACTATATCTGATCTCGGTGGCCCCACCGCCAATATGTGGAAATTGCAGTGCAAAAGTAAAAAAATCGAAGAGAGCTGTCGCCGCCTGTCCTGCGTCTATCCCGGCATCTGCCCCAACTTAAATACCGATCAAACCCCGCTGGTTGATTTATATCGCGATGCCCGGGAAATCCCCGGGGTAAAACGGGTGCTGATCGCCTCGGGACTGCGCTACGACCTCGCGGTGGAAACCCCAGAATACGTAAAAGAGTTAGTCACCCACCACGTTGGCGGCTACTTAAAAATTGCCCCGGAACACACCGAACAAGGCCCGTTATCAAAGATGATGAAGCCCGGTATCGGCACCTACGATCGCTTCAAAAAAATGTTTGAAAAGTACACCCTGGAAGCAGGGAAAAAGCAGTATTTAATTCCCTACTTTATCGCCGCCCACCCCGGCACTAGCGACGATGACATGCTCAACTTGGCCCTGTGGTTAAAGGCTAACGGCTTTCGCGCCGACCAAGTACAGGCCTTCTACCCCTCACCCATGGCCAGCGCGACCGCCATGTATCACTCGGGACGTAATACCCTGCAAAAGGTGGTCAGAGGCGGCGAGATTGTCCGCACCGCGAAGGGCATCAGGCAGCGGCGTTTGCACAAGGCTTTTTTGCGCTATCACGACGCTGACAATTGGCCACAGATACGCGAAGCGCTACATAAGATGGGTAAGGCCCATCTTATCGGCCCCGGTAAGAAACACCTTATCCCCGCCAAGCAGCCCCGCACGTGGCAACCACCTCCAGGCCAGCGCGTGTTAACCCAGCACAGCGGCCTGCCACCAAGAGCCGACGGCAGTCGTGTAAAGCGGGGTAACGGCGCCCCATCCTCCCGGCGCGGCAAATCCGGCACCTCCCACACCCGGCGGAAATAGCTCGGCGCGCAGCGCTCTAGCAGCATGGTTAAATTTTAACCATGCTGCTAGACTACACAATCTATACTGACAAAAAGCTATAGCAGCGTTTTGAGCCAGTAATGCTTGTGTGGCGTGCTTATAAAAAATTGAGCCTATATCTTTCCGGAGGGTAGTAACATGACAGCAATTGCTAACAATGGTCTCAGTGTCCCCGCCAGTACCGACAGCCGCAACAAGCAAGCCCACCCAGCCGCCGGTGAAAGCCATCAATCCAGCCAAGAAAAAAATGCAGTAATACTGCAAGCACAACTCGATGTCAGCCTTTCAAGCGGCAACAACTCACTGGCTCTGCTATACAAAACCGCACTGCAGTCATTGGGCGAAGCATTAGAGCCCACCCTCGGCGCCGATGCCATAGAACAGATCCAGCAACGCGGCACCGAGTATTACACCCCCGAGGCCACCGCCGAACGTATTGTGCAGCTCTCTACCAACTTCTTTGCTCGCTACCAAGAGAGTCACCCCGAGCAAGAATTAGAACAGCAGCTAGACGATTTCCTCGCCCTGATTGGCGGCGGTGTCGACAAGGGCTTTGCTGAGGCCAGGGACATACTGCAGGGACTGGATGTATTACAAGGCGGCATTGCCGACAACATCGACAAGACCTACGAGCTAGTGTTCGCCGGTTACGATCAGTTTAGGAGTGCGGTGCTAGGCACGGAAATCGAACCCTTGCCTACTAAACAAGAGCCTCAGTCCAGCGCGGCAATCGAGCAATATCGATCCGTTGCGGCTACCCCTCACTAGTACTCATTTAGAACTCACGACTATGAACTAAAAGTCCATGGGCCGCGTTTTATTATAGGTAAGAGGGACTAGAGCCTCGATCTTGGCCATGTGGATTGTCGATGTTAGCGCCTCTTCGCCTCTTCCGGGTATTCTACAACCGCCATCGGACGGGGCATAGCCACTTTCGGTTGAAACCCCACGCCCTCTAGTCGCTATGCCCCGCCCAATCGCTACTGTGCAGCGAGCCTCAACACCCTCCCAGCTCCCACCATAATGGGCACTTCCGGCATTGCATGCTTTCATGAGGGCGTGGATTTCCAACCGAATAAGAATGGGCATCGGGGAGTAACGGGGATGAATAACCCCCCGTCGTCTAGCATGGTTATTCTACAACCGCCGCTACCGTCAAACCCTATTCGATACCAGGGCCTCATTACCCCCAACCCCCACAATAGTAGGCACTTCCGGCATGCATATCTTTATGAGGGCGTGGGTTTCCAACCGAATAAGGATGGGCACCCGGGAGTGACGGGGATAGATATAGCAGTTAAAACCACACTCTGAAGTGCAAGGTTTTAATTAGCGTCTTGTGGCAATGGCTGCTCAGTATAGCGCGATCATGACAGGGGCACTCACTAGTGCTCCCTAGCGATTACCGGAAGCTCGGTTTCCTGAATCCCGGTTACCAGAAGCTCGGTTACCTGATGATCGGTTACCTGAGTCTCGGTTACCCGATGGTCTGTGGCCTCTGGCATTTTCCCCAGAACGCTGACCGTCGCGATGTCCCGAGCGAGGCTGTTTAGGACGTCTGGCACTACTACCGGCTTGCCCCAGTCGTGAAGGCGGCAAATCATTGACCGGCTCAAAACCTTCCAGTGGTTTGCGCTCAATAATTTTCTGAGTTAACTTTTCGATACCAAATAGCAATTTGGCCTCGTCCGCACTAACCAGTGATACCGCTTGACCGGTCGCTCCCGCGCGGCCAGTTCTGCCAATACGGTGCACGTAGTCCTCCGCCACATTGGGTAGGTCAAAGTTAACCACCTGTGGTAGCTGATCGATATCTAGACCTCTAGCCGCGATATCAGTGGCTACTAATACGCGGGTCGCGCCACTCTTAAAGTCTGCTAAAGCTTTGGTGCGCGCACCCTGGCTTTTGTTTCCGTGAATAGCGGCGGCCTGAATACCCTTGCTGTCCAGGTGTTTGGTCAGGCGGTTGGCGCCGTGTTTAGTGCGACTAAATACTAATACCTGAGCCCAGTCGTTGTCTTTGATCAAGCGTGTTAACACCTGCGACTTGGCATTTTTGTCGACGGGGCAAACCCACTGTTCCACCGACTCTACCGTGGTATTGCGGGGACTGACAGATATCTCTACCGGGTTATTGACCATACCCTTGGCCAGGGTTCTGATTTCGTCGGAAAAAGTCGCAGAAAACATCAGATTTTGTCTTTTTGCCGGTAAAAAGCTTAGAATTTTCTTTATATCGCGAATAAAACCCATATCCAGCATACGGTCCGCTTCGTCCAATACCAATATTTCAAGCTGCTTAAACTTCACTGCGTTTTGATTGTATAAATCCAGCAGCCGGCCCGGTGTTGCCACCAGCACGTCGCAGCCACGGCGCAGCTTCATCATCTGCGGGTTGATCTTAACGCCGCCAAATACAACCGTTGAGCTCAGTGGCAGATGCTGGCCATAGGTTTCAACACTTTCCGCAACCTGGGCTGCCAGTTCCCGGGTCGGAGTCAATATCAGTGCTCTGACCTGGTTGGGCTGCGCCCGTTCGCCGGCGCTGAGCAATTCTAATATGGGCAGAGTAAAACCCGCGGTCTTGCCGGTGCCGGTCTGGGCCGCCGCCATCACATCCTTGCCCGCCAGTACCGCTGGGATCGCCTGGGCCTGAATCGGTGACGGAGTATCGTAGCCCTGAGCGGACACAGCTTTTAATAAAGAGGCCGATAGGCCCAGAGAGTCGAAGCTCATGAATAATTCTCTAAATGGTATTATGAAGGGGGTCGCCAGTCGGCGCCGGCGCAGCATACAGCAACTGGCGGCCCAGCGCCACGCTAGTTAGCGTTTGTTAACTAGCGTGGCAGTAGACCTAGTCTTGCCGAGGCTTGATAAACCAGCATTGGTGCAGCCGTTTGGAGCGCTGAAAATCCTTATCGAAGGACCAATCAGTGCGCTCTTCTATCTGATAACCGGCCAATGCCTCGCTGTCGAGTTGAAAGCGGCGCTGATTGTTGGAAAAGATTAAGGTTCCGTCCCGGCTCAACAACTTCATTGAATTTTCGATTAGTTCGACATGGTCGCGCTGAATATCCAATACTCCTTCCATCTTTTTGGAATTGGAAAATGTCGGCGGATCTAGCAATATCAGATCGTAGCGATTCTCTGCCTGCAATAACCACTCCCGCACATCGGCCCGAATCAATCGGTTGCTGGTTTCGCTGAGACCGTTTAGGGCAATGTTCTTTTTACCCCAGTCGAGATAAGTGGCGGACAAATCGACACTGTCAGTGAAGGTGGCTCCGGCCAGGGCCGCGTGCACACTGGCGGTGGCTGTGTAACAGAACAAATTGAGGAAGCGCTGGCCGCGAGCCATCTCAGCAATTTCCATCCGCACCGGGCGGTGATCTAAAAACAAACCGGTGTCCAGATAGTCTTTTATATTGATCAGCAGAGTGGCTTGTCCCTCTTTGACCTCAAAAAATTCGCCGCTGTCCTGTTGTTTGCGGTACTGACTGGCGCCTTTTTGGCGGTTGCGCTGCTTTAGCACCACATGTTTTTTATCGACCTGTAGCGCCAGTGGAATAGCATCTAACACCTCATTTAGACGCTTTTCCGCCGCCGCCGGATCGACCTTAGCAGGCGGCGCGTATTCGGCCACATAAACCCAGCCTTCATAGTAGTCCACCGCCACCGAGTACTCCGGCATATCGGCATCGTATAGCCGGTAGCAGCTGATGTTGTTTTTCTTACTCCACTTAGCCAACCCCTTCTTGTTCTTGAGCAGGCGATTGGCAAACATTTTGCCGCCCTCGGTCAAATCGTCAAGGGTTCTGGTCGCGATCGGCGCACCCACTTCCCGGCTGCTGTCGTGTACTACAGAAGCCTCATCGACATCAAAATTGAGCAGCTTGCTGGGGATCGCACCATTGTAAAACTGGTATTGCTTATTGCTGCGCAGTCCCATCTGCTTACCCAGGTCGGGGTTGCCGGTAAAAACACTGGCTTTCCAACCGGTAAACTCGGTTTTCAGTCGCTGTCCTAGGTGGCGGTACAAATGAATTAGTGAAGACTCGTCACCCAAGCGTTCGCCATAGGGTGGGTTGGTGACCACCAGGCCAGCGGTCAACTCGCCATGGGTGGGTTTAACAAATCGTGCCAGCTCCTTACGCAGTACTCTAACCAAGCCATTGAGCCCCGCCGCATCGATGTTTTCCTGGGCGTTTTCTATCGCACTTGGACTGGCATCATAACCTCTAATTTGCGGCCATTGGCGACTCTTAGCGAGCTGTTCTTGCTCCTCAGCCTCCTCGACCAGTGCCGTCCAGGCCTTGACATCGTGGCCCAACCAGCCGTCAAAACCCCAGTACTGGCGCAGCAGACCCGGAGCAATATTGCCGTACATCAACGCCGCTTCAATCAACAAGGTGCCAGAGCCACACATCGGGTCTAACAACGCGCCGCCACTCGCGGCGACCCCGGGCCAGCCTGCCCGCAGCAAGATAGCGGCGGCGAGATTCTCTTTCAACGGCGCCAGGCCGCCACTGAGGCGATAACCACGCCGGTGCAGGCTCTCGCCAGATAGATCGAGACTGACCACCACCCGGCCCTTGGCGGCGCGCACATTAATCCGCACATCGGGGGTGTCGGTATCGACATTGGGCCGGCGCTGGTAGTGTTCGTTAAAGAAATCGGCGATGCCGTCCTTGGCTTTTAATGCGCCAAAGTGGCTGTGATTGATATCTTTCAAAGAGCCGCTAAAATCGATGGCAAAAGTGCCGTCAACGGACAGATGTTGATCCCAGCGCAACCCCTTTACCGCCTGGTACATGTCTTCCGCCCGATGGCACTCGGCGTCAATCACCGGCATCAGGATTCTATTGGCTAGGCGCGACCACAAACAGGCCCGGTAGGCGATATCCAGCGGGCCGTCAAAGTAGACCCCAGCTACGGTCTCCTTGGCATAGGGGGCGCCGAGACTTCTGAGCTCTTCGAGCAGCAGTGTCTCCAAACCCTTAGGGCAGGTGGTAAAATAGGCGGCGGACTGTGACATAGAGTGACCTGTTCCAATAACACTTTTTCATTAACACCCCCATTAATAAAGGCAGTGCTCAAACCGGGGGACTAGGGCAACATTAGGGCTCTAATATAAAAATTTATCGCCAATATTGGTTCTACAGATACTTGTAAACCTGCCAAGTCATTGTTTTTAAAGACGCTCTAATGCTTATAATCAATATCTATAACAATAGGCAAAAATGTCTAAAAATGGCTGTCGACAATAATCTCAACATTTGTTTAACTGTATTGGTCTCCCGCGGCGGCATTCTACCACCCGCGGGCTGACAGCCCCAACATTAACGAAGAAAAGAGGAGCTTAATACAACAGCTAACCCCAATCCGCCAGAGGCGGGTCTCCACTACGGGCAATATGCGCTATTCCCATACGCTATTCCCAGAGACCAACAACCGCATTGGCGAGCACGACAGACAAAATCTGAGGCTTTATATATGAGAAGACAGAAGCGTGATTTATCAGAACGGGCATTTCAAAAAGGGTATCGAGCAGGAGTATCGGGAAAACACAAAGAAAACTGTCCCCATGACGACATCGGAGAGATTCGCCAACAGTGGCTGACCGGATGGCGCGAGGGACGAACGGACAATTGGGACGGTTATACTGGGGTGTCGGGCATCCACAAGATGAATTTGCACTGAGCCCGCAGTTACAAAAGTGAGATAAAAGGCCCCCACGGGCCTTTTTTGGTTTTACCCTACCAACATCCTTCATCGGGATATGTTAACAACATTACAATCGCGCAACCGAGATAAACTTCCCCTCCTCGCTAAACTCGATTATAAATGACCCCTCTATACCGTCATGAGTAATAAAAGGCTGTAGAATATTGGCGGGAAATTTGACCGAGCGACCGTCCCTACTGCGAGTGCTGACAGACGCCGAGGGAGTCTTATAATATTTGAGATATTCTTCCGTCGATACACGGATGTCGATGACTAACTGCATACCAGAGCCCAAAGCATGACGACCGGCACCTGGGCACCGGTCGGCGGCCTTAGCCGACCTCTGCGTCCAACGACTGATAGTAGTCCATCAGTATCTGCGCGCACTCAGGACGAGCAAATTCCGGCGGTGGCGCGATGCCCTGACCCAGCAATTCACGCACTTTGGTGCCAGACAACAAAATAAAGTCATCCATTGAGTGATCGGGAGCGTCTTTCATCATAATCACCTTGTCGAGCTTCTTCGAATAAGCCGTGTGGTCGGCGCGGTAAATTTCGATTTCCAGCGAGCCGGCAGGTACTTTTTCGTCGAATATGGTCTGGGCGTCAAAACCGCCGTAGTAGTCCCCTACCCCGGCGTGGTCACGGCCGACAATAAAGTGAGTACAGCCACAGTTCTGCCGAAATACCGCGTGCAATACCGCTTCCCTAGGACCGGCGTACAACATATCAAAACCGTAACCAGTCACCATCACGGTATTGGCCGGGAAATACACATCAACCATCTTGCGAATACAGTCATCCCGTACATCGGCGGGAATGTCACCGGGTTTCAACTTACCCAATAACATATGGATCAAAATACCATCACTACCCAGGTCTTGCTGGGCCATGCGGCACAACTCCTCATGGGCCCGGTGCATAGGATTACGAGTCTGGAAGGCCACTACTTTTTGCCAACCACGCTCGCTCATTTCTGCCCGTATCTCCACCGCGGTGCGGAAGGTATCCGGGAAATCTTTCTGAAAATAGCTGTAGTTGAGCACCTGAATAGAACCCGACAGCATCCAGTTACCCTGGCTGACAAAGGCAGCGACACCGGGGTGTTTAGGGTCGACAGTGCCAAAGATCTGTGCCGCCATGGTCTGAATTTGCGCATCGCTAACCGCCTCGATAGCGTCCACATCCATAATCGCCAACACCGGATTGCCCTCGACATTGGGGTCGCGCAGAGCGATGCGCTTGGCGTCGCCAATAGCGCTAACATCACGGGTCATATTAACGATCGGTACCGGCCAGAACAACCCGTCGACGGTGTGCAAATTCTCTGCTACAGACAGCGAGTCGGCCAGGTTCATATACCCGCTCAGCGGGGTGAAATAGCCGGCAGCCAACATAACTGCATTGGCTGCCGCTGCAGAACTGACCAGCAATGAAGGCAGTGACTGGGCTTCGGTCTGCAAATTTTCGCGCAGTTGACTATCGGTGATATAAAGAGGTTTTAAGCTATCGGCACCGTGGGGTTTGATCATCGTTTTATCCTTTGAATGTCGTGTCGTTGGTGCGGGACAAGCCCGCACCACTAGAGGGCTAAGCCGGGGACAACAGGCCGCGTTGTTCCATTAGGTCCAGCAGCAAGTCGACTTCCTGCTGCAGTGACATTTCGGCACTATTGAGTACAACTTCCGCCGCCAGTGGGGCCTCATAGGGGTCAGAGATTCCAGTGAAATTGGGGATCGCTCCCGCTCTAGCCTTTTTGTAGAGACCTTTGGGGTCGCGACTCTCCGCCACATCCAGCGGCACATCGACATAAACTTCAATAAAGTCCATGTCTGCCTGCTGATGCAGCTCTCGCACCAAGTCGCGATCGGCGCGGTAGGGGCTGACAAAACTGGACAGGGTAATAACACCCGTGTCGACAAATAATTTGGAAATCTCACCGATGCGGCGGATATTTTCGGTGCGATCTTCGGCACTAAAACCCAAATTTTTGTTAATACCGAGGCGAATATTGTCGCCGTCGAGGCGGTAGCTCAGTTTGCCTCGCGCGGCTAGGGCCTGCTCAAGGGCTACAGCGATAGTGCTCTTGCCGCTGCCGGAGAGACCAGTAAACCATAGCGTGGCGCCTTTTTGGCCGAGAATCTTGGCGCGATCGTCACGGGTGACATCGCCCTCGTGCCAGTGCACATTGGTGGCTTTTTGTTCGGCCATGATTAATTCTCTCCTCGTAGAACTGACTATTCGGGACATTGGGCGCAGTGTTTAATAAACATTATTAACACCGTCCGCAAATTGTGAAGCGCGGATTGTACCCGATTTGCGCGCGGGGGCCAAACCAGATCACCGCTCAGGAAGCCAGTAAATATTGAATCAACCGCGCTATCAGCATTACAAAAATCAGCACAATGATAATTCGCGACAAGGTGCCCTGCTGCTCTTGAGCAATGGGTTTAGCGTAGCGTTCAGTGATTTTCACAACCAGTGCCAGCACCGCAAACAAAATGAGTAAAATCAAAAACAAGTTGTTCACAGGCTCACTGCCTCGTCGCTGGCTGCCAGCAGCTCCCGAGCGTTGGCGTACCAAGCAGAGGGGTTGTCGATTTCACCATCGGCTCGCAGCGGCGGGTAATCTAACCCCTTCTGCTGGCAAAATTGCCAGACCTTGGGGTGAGCCCACTCAAAAAATAACCGTTGGTAGTCTGCCGCTGAAATACGCCGCTCATCGTAACAATTTTTCTGCTGGCGCTGGTGCTGTGCCTCCGCCAGGATAATACCCGCCGCCACCGACACATTAAAAGACTCAACCATGCCCACCATGGGAATGGTGACGTGGTGATTGGCCAGATCACTGGCCTTGTCGCTGAGGCCTTCTTTTTCCGCCCCCAGCAACAACGCTGTTGGGCGGGTGTAGTCCACTTGGTGATAATCGATAGCCCGCTCCGACAGCTGGGCAGCGACAATTTGAAACCCTCTGGCTTTTAGCGCGACCACCGGGTCTTCGATAGCTTTATAACGTTCGACATTGACCCACCGGTGGCTGCCCAGGGCAGTGCCGCGAAAGGAGTGGTAGTCTTTGTCGCCGATGACACAATGCACATCGGCAATACCAACTGCGTCTGCCGTGCGCACAATAGCGGACAAATTGCGCCCTTTGTGTACATAGTCGGTTATCAGAGTCAGGTCTGGCTGGCGCCGGTCGAGTACCGCCCGCAGTTTTTCGATACGCTGTGGAGTCATTGAATCTCTGCGGATAACCGCTGCTGGCAGTGCTGGCTTGCCACTGCGGTGAATGTAGTCGTACCAGAACATAGACTAGTGTGTAACAACGCCGTGGCGCTGGCAACCGTCAAATAGCGCTGGCACTCCTGTTCAACTCTATCTCGCAAAGCGCATTGATGAGCTGATTATAAATTACGGTAGGCTACGCGCAGTGATGGGGCCGGCTCCTATTGATTTTCTGCCCGCCAGTATATCTAAGACTGATACCAGAATTTTACCGCGGCGAATTTTCATCGCCGTTCAAATATTATAGTATCTGGGTTCTATGGGATGGCCGACCTGTCGCTACCGACCGATATCGCCGACGTTATTCACTATATACTGACGAATCGAGTATCTGCGTAAGAGCACCGACACTGGGATCGACAAACAGTCTACGCCAGTCAATTAACTGAAAATAACTCATTAGTGGGAATATTTTGGACAACAGCAGACCATCCACTGTACCGGGTCACTGCCGAACACGATGCGATCGGATCGCTGTACTACTGTGTGCGCTGGTGATTTTTTACAGCGGCATAAGCTATGGGGAGGCCAACCCCGTCATCACCATCGACGGCATCCTCGACGAGGCACAGTGGCGCAACGCCAGTACCATCGGCGAATTTGTCACGGTCAGTCCCTTTACCCAGGCCCAGCCCGAGTATCAAACCAAGGCCAAGATTTACAGCGATCAAACCGGTATTTATATCGGCATAACCAACAGCCAGCCAGCCGCAACACACATTAGCGAGCGCACCCCAGGGGACAGTGAAATTATCGCCGACAGCAACGGCATTGTTATCGACTTCGACCATAAGGGCCTGGGAGCCTACAGTTTTCAAGTCGGCCTAGGTGGCTCGACAAGAGACGGCATCTGGCGCGACGAAAATGACTATAGTGATGAGTGGGATGGCAGCTGGACGGTGAAAACTGTTGCCAGCGATAGCGGCTGGATCGCCGAAGTGTTTATTCCCTGGGATGTCGCCACTATGGTCAGAACTGACACCGATCAGCGCACCGTCGGCCTGTATATTTTCCGCGAGGTAGCCCACCTGTCGAAACGTTATGGTAGCAGCGCTATCGATTACGACCGCCAACGCTTTTTGTCGGTGTTACCCCCCAAACACATCAGCGACTTCGCCAGCGGCTCACTGCAACTGTTTGCCTCCGCCACCTCTCGCATGGATTTAGTGACCGATAGGGACAGCCACGACGCAGGCTTTGACTTGTTCTGGAAACCCGACAGCAGCAAGCAATTAAGCCTCACCGTCAACCCCGATTTTGGCCATGTCGACAGCGATCAGCTGGTGGTTAATTTTTCCCCAACCGAGTCCTTTTTCGCCGAAAACCGGGCATTTTTTACCGAGAATCAAGCGCTATTTGACCTTCAAGGCCCCGAGGATTTGCGCCTTATTCACACCCGCCGTATTGGCGGCAGCCCCGATATCGGCAATGCACTCGGCGCCGATATCGCCACCGCGCTCAAATTCACCAGTATCGATGACGCCTTTAGCTTTGGGCTGTTTTCTGCACTGGAAAAGAGCGACGATAGCGCCGACGGCCGGGACTACTTTGCCGGCCGTCTGGTGAGGAAAACGGAGGACTACAGTATTGGTTATTTGCTCACCTATACCGATCGACCCGACATAGACCGCGATGCCACGGTGCAAGCCCTAGATTACTCCTATAACCTTTCCGCTAGCGCCAAACTCACCGGCCAGCTAATCCACAGCGCCAGCGGCGACAGCACGGGAAATCGCAGCGGCCAGGGCAGCTGGCTGCGCTACCAACAACAACTGAGTGCGCACTGGGATCAGCTGCTACAGATTAGTTATTTCGGCGATCAGCTCGAGCTCAACGATTTAGGTTTCCTGCCGCGCAACAATCTTAAAATAATCGACTACAGTCTCAACTGGCAAATTCTCGACTTTGCTGATTCCAGTCCAGTCAAGGAGCGCAAGCTAGAATTATCTCTGGAGTATAGAGAAAATACTCAAGGCCAACGCCTACCTAGCGACTTGGTCTTTCGCGATTACTGGTATTTCAACAGCACTAAATACCTGCAGCTCAAGCTGGCTTGGTATAGTGAGGGTGTAGATGACTTGATCACCCGGGACAACAACAGGCTAGATATAGACAGCGGTGGCGAACTGGAGGCCATGTATTTCAGCAATAGCACAGAGGCCTATCGCTACCACATTCTCGCCGGTCGCTACCGGCAACAGGGGCGCGGAGACGGCAGGCGGTTCCACTTCCACCCCAGCTACCACTTTAACGACAACTATGTGCTCAGTCTTGGCAGCTGGTATATCGACAGCAAGAACTGGCTACTGTGGCAGCAGCACAATGAAGTTAACAGCTACCGGCAGCGACAAATCATCGCCAACCTGCATTTCGACGCCACGATCAGCGAGCGCCATGAACTGTCTTTTAAGCTGGAATGGATTGCTTTGCAGGGAGAAGGTGATAAGGCCTATAGCGTTCAGCGCTCGGGGCGCCTGCTTACCACCGGCAACGCCCAGGATTTCAGCCTCTCGGACACAGCCGTGCAACTTCGCTACCGCTACGAGCTCGGGCCTCTGTCCAATATTTACCTGGTATATAGCCGCGGCGGCAGGGCAACCCTAGACCACGACAGCTCATTTTCGTCGCTGTTTTCCCCGGGCTGGGACGCCCGGGACGGCGACAATATACTGTTTAAGATTCGTTATCAGTTCTGAGAAAAATCACTGCGCCACCGGTCCTGCGCCCTCATCGTTGTCGGCGGATTTAACGATCTCACCATTGGCCTTCTTGGCGGCGGAATGACTAGGTTTTTTTACCTCGCTATCATCAGAACTCGCCACTCCTTCAGCCTTGGTAGCTGCCTGTGCTACCACAGGATCCGCCGCCGGGGTCTCAACTGTAGCCTGCGTGACAGGCTCCACCGGCCAAGAACCGTCGGGCCAATCCTGTACTGGAAAGGGCTTGTCCTCACTGTTGTACGTTAAAAAGCGTGCCAATTGAAATATATAGTGCGACAGCCCCGCGCCAAAATCACTGAGCCGGGCATTGGGGCCACCGGTTACCAGCGACGTACCAATCTGCACCAATACCACTACCCACAATACAACATTAGCAGCGTAATAGGCGATCGCAAACAGCGCAATATGGAGAATACGTGTCCACTGATTGACGTCTTTGAGATTGCTCGAAAATTCATCTTGTTGCATAATAACCTCCTATAAAATACCATCATAACGCCCCAGACGATGCCTGCAAAGCCTCACGTAAACTGATGGCTTATCGAGGTGACGTATTCCGCTGCCCCCTCACTGCATTCCGCTAGGAACTGTATTTAATTGTCTCTGCGCAGTAAGTCTAGTCGCCGGACAGCAGCTAGTCATTAGCCCCTGCAACATCCCGCGAAAAATAAGATACAAACCCCCAACCCAGCCCTCTTTGCCGCAAAAGTAACCGCATTTTCGATAGCGGTATGAATGTGCGACGGTGGCATCACGGTAGCCTAACTACAAGCCATCTATCAATATTCCATACCGATGGATAGCCAGGGTTATCCCGCCGCCCCGATAGCATCAAAGCATACAGAAAATTCCGTCATAACAACGTATAGCGACCGTCCAATACCCTCAATAACTGCTGCCCAAGTCTTAGCATGTTCAATCGGATTGAACTCGTCAGATACCGACTCCAAAAACTACCGTCGTTTACTCAATTCCATTTTATAGTATTACCGTAACACCTAGCGCAGAGCTATATGTTAACCGAGACTATAGACTGCCAACTCGTAGTTGACAGCGGACAGCCACACTATAACCGGCCCAACAAGCGGTTAAATCTGCCGATCCCGCCCCGCCCAAAAAGGCTCCCTCAGTAATTTCCGTTGAATTTTCCCCGAGGGCAGTCGTGGCAGCAGCTCGACAAAGTCGATGGTCTTGGGTGACTTAAAGGAGGCCAGCTGAGACCTAACGAAACCTATTAGCTCTACAGCAAGATGCTCATCCGCGACATGGCCTTCATGCAATTGCACCAGAGATTTTATCTCCTCGCCCCACTCATCGTTGGGTACGCCGATGCTGCAGACATCGGCCACCGCCGGGTGTTTTAGCAATGCATCATCAGTCTCCTGCGGGTAAATATTGACCCCGCCAGAAATAATTGTCTCGGCGCTGCGACCGGTTAAAAACAAATAGCCCTCGGCGTCGACATAACCCATATCCCCGAGGGTAAAATAATCCCCGAGATAACTGCCGGCGGTTTTATCACTGTCTTTGAAATATTCGAAGCGCAGCGGCGGCGCCTTGAAATAGAGCGTGCCGACAACACCCACTGCAACCTCCCGGCCGTCGTCGTCACAGACTTTGTTGTCGGCGGTAGCGGGTGCTTTACCGACACTGCCCGGGTGGGCAAGCCATTGCTGCGAGTTTATATTAAAACCGCCACCGCCCTCTGTGGCGGCGTAGTATTCATAGACAACAGGACCCAGCCATTCGATCATGCGCTGCTTGACGTGAACCGGACAGGGCGCTGCCCCATGTAATAAATAGCGCAGTGAGCTGAGATCATATTGCGATTTAACCGTCTCATCCAACGCCAGTAAGCGGTGAAACATGGTCGCCACCATATGGGTATGGCTGACTCGATGTCGATCAATCAACACCAGCGCTTCACGGGCGTCCCACTGATCCATAAATACCACCCCGACTCCGTTGTTAAGCGCCAGCACCACATTGAAGGCCAGCGGCGCGGCATGATAGGCCGGACCTGCGCACAGCGAACAGTCGCTTTCGGGGTTCATAGCGGCGTCGAGTTCAAACTGACTGGCGGGAATATTACTGGCAACCTCAGCGCTCACCCGCGGGCGATAAACCCCCTTGGGCCGACCGGTAGTGCCGGAGGTGTACAACATCTGGCTACCCACCACCGGATCGTCAATGTCAGCAGTCGGTTGTCCGAGCAACAGCTGCTCATAGTCCTCGAAACCTTCGATCGCGCCGCCCACCGCAAGCGCCAGCAGCAACTGCTTGCAGTTGCTGCGCAGCGCCTCCAACGCGGGCACCGCGCAGTGACTGTCGGCGATAAAAACGCAGGCCTCGCAGTTACCCACTACGTAGGCAGCGTTATCGCCGGTCAGGTGCCAATTAATAGGCGTCACTCTCAGCCCTGCCCGCTGACAGGCAAAATATACCTCGACAAATTCAGGACGATTGCGCAGTAGCATCGCCACCCCATCATCGGGTTTGAGCCCGGCCCCACGCAGTACCCGCACCAACTGATTGATCCGGTTGTTTAGCTCGGCAAAAGTACGATCGCCGTAGCGAGAGCTAACAGCCATTTGCGCTGGGCGCTGGGCCGCGTGGTAGGCGATATTCATACCGCAACCCTTTGCCTGTTCTAATGTTAGCTGAGCTGACATAAACCCCTCCTCACTTTTCGTCATTATTGTTATTGATCACCATGGCCATCATAACCCTCGACGGGTTGTGGTCATAGTATTGTTCACGGAGGCTACAGCACTAGCAGGCACAGGACAACTGGGCGCTATCAACACTCCGCCCGGCTGGTGACATTAGCCTCAGTCAGCAGCGCCTTTCTTTTTATTCCTCGACGACTAGGCTATAAAACAGCAACCCATGACAGCACTACGATGCCAGCACCAACTACAGCGACACAGGAGCTACACCCGTGGAAATAGCCTACATCAATATATTCGTCAGCGATTTACGCAAAGCCGTCAATTTTTACCAGCAGACCCTAGGTCTCAGCCTGATCACTGCAGAGCCCGACTTCGGCTATGCCGCCTTTGAGGCTGGGCCAGTGAAGCTGGGACTGGCAGTACCGCAGCCCAACGAGCAACAGCTTATTGGCGGCCACAGCGGCATCGGCCTAGCCGTTGCCGACCTCGATGACTGTTACCGATCGTTGCTAGCGCTCGAGGTGATATTTACTATGGAACCCACCCGACAGCCCTGGGGCGGTTATATGGCCATACTGGAAGATCCTGACGGCAACAGCTTTTACCTCGACCAGGCCAGTGAAATGACCGGCTAAACGCCCCTTATCTATGATGCTATCAGCACCTATCCAACCACAACCGATACCGCATTGATGGCACAACGAAGAGGTGAAAGTTAAGCTATTTTGTGATACGTTTCCGTCATGAAATATTACAATTACTTCAATTAACACAATCACTTACTGGGAATGTTCCATGTCTGCATCCGATATTTTGTTATACCAACAAACCGGCCACATCGTCACTTTGACTATGAACCAACACGAAACCCGCAACGCCATCTCCGACGATGCCATGATCGACGCCATTGTCGATGCCTGTGCCCGTATCAACGCCGATAACTCGGTTAGAGTAGCGATTATTACTGGCGCCGGCAGCGCCTTTTCATCGGGCGGTAATGTCAAAGATATGCGCGACAAAAAAGGCATGTTTGGCGGCACTGCAGTCTCTATTCGCGACGGTTACCGCACCGGTATCCAGCGTATTCCACTGGCGGTGAGTCAGCTGGAAGTACCTATTATTGCCGCGGTCAATGGCCCCGCTATCGGCGCCGGCTGCGATCTCACGATGATGTGTGATATGCGTGTCGCCTCAGAAAAAGCGCTGTTTGCCGAAAGTTTTGTTAAAGTTGGACTGATTCCTGGCGACGGTGGTGCGTGGTTTTTACCCCGGGTTGTCGGCGTATCCCGAGCCAATGAAATGGCTTTTACCGGCGAACCCGTCAATGCTCAGACCGCCCTAGCCTGGGGCATGGTATCGAGGGTGGTGGCGCCGGAAGCACTGATGGAAGCAGCACTGGAGCTGGCCGGCCGAGTGGCGGCCAACCCTCCCAGCGCTCTTAGAATGACCAAAAAACTAATCAAGGAGAGCGAGCATTCAAGGCTGGATTCACTGCTAGAAATGTCCGCCTCGATGCAGGCTCTGGCTCACCAAACCAAAGACCACGCTGAGGCGGTCAATGCCATTATCGAAAAACGCCCACCGGTATTTACCGGGGAATAGGCTGAGGACTAAGCCGAACAATAGACCAATAGATAGCTAGAAAAACAGTAGCTAGGGCTGCCTAACGGGACTGCCGAACTCATTGAATGTTCGCAGGCCCGTTACCCGACCGACACCCAACAAATAATAAACAAGCCAATAGCGATGAACACGATGAAGTTATGGAATCCCAAGGCGGAAAATCTGAGCCGCGATGAGCTGCGTCAATTGCAGTTGGAAAAGCTGCGGTCACTGGTAGCCAGGGTCGATGCCCAGAGCCCCTATTACCGAGAAAAATTTAAACGCGCCGGAGTCGGGGTACACACATTAAAAACACTGGAACACTACCGCGACTTTCCCACCTTTGACAAAGACGAAGAACGGCTCAGCCAGGAACAATCGCGGATTGAATTGGGCCACCCACTGGGCATGCATATCACTTGCGATCGCAGCCAAGTTAATCGCATGTCCTCTTCGTCAGGTACCACCGGCGCCCCCACTTTTAGCGGTTTTAGCAAGGCTGACCGAGCCATTGCTGCCGAAAATACCGCCAGGGGCATGGTCAGAATGGGGATGAAACCTGGCGACGTAGTACTGCATGCCAGTGTGCTCAGCATGTGGATTGCCGGGGTACCGGCGGTGGACTCGATGATGGCCTTCGGTGCCTGTGTAGTACCGGTGGGGGCGCTGAGCGGAGTTGAGCGGGTCGCGCAGATCGCCCAGGAGACCAAACCTAAGATGATCCGCACCACGGTGTCCTTTGCTCGCCACCTAGCCGCCACCATGCAGCAGCGAGCCGGTATCGACCCCAAGAGCCTGGGCATCGAAAAAGTGGTGGTCACCGGCGAGCCCGGAGGTAGTATTCCCGCCATTTACGGTGAGATCGAAGAGGCCTTTGGCGGCGCCACGGTCTACGACAGCATGGGCGCCACCGGCTGCCACAGCCCCTGCGGTATTTCCTGCGAGGCCCATTCAGGTATTCATTTTTACGCCGAGGATAACGCCTATTTCGAAATTGTCGACCCGGATACTCTGGCGCCATTACCACTGGAGGACGGGGTCGAAGGAGAGATCATATTTACCGGCCTAGAGCGCGAGTGTGGCCCGTTGTTGCGGTGGCGAGACAAAGATATTATCAAGCTCAACACCACCCCCTGTGAATGTGGTCGACCCGGTGTGCGCATGAGTTTCAAGGGCCGGGTCGATGACATGCTGTTGATCAAAGGCGTAAACGTTTTCCCCAACGCCGTGCGTGATGTCATCAACTCACAGTCGCCCCACACTAGTGGCAATATTCGCATAGTATTGCCAGAGCCAGGCCCGGTTGCCGCCTCGCCGGTGGCAGTACTGGTGGAGTACAGCGCCGATCTCGGCGAGCAACAACGCCGAGACCTGGCTGCAGAGCTGGAGAGTGCGATACACCACCAACTGCGCTTTCGCGCCCATATAATACTGCAAGCGCAGGGCCTATTTGAGGTGAAAACCGGGGCCACCGGAAAATCGAAGCTGCTTGAAGTTAACAGCAGCTTTCTACCGTCTAATGCCAAGTGAGGTAATCAATGAGCGAACGCTTTGACGACCGCGTCGTCTTTGAAACAAAGGGCCCGGTGGCCATCATTAGCCTGGACCGCCCGGAACGCCTTAACGCCTTCGACGCAGCTATGTATCGGGGCGTGAACCGCGCGCTAGAGACTTTTCGCGACGATGACAGCCTGTGGGTGGCAATTATTCAAGGTAACGGTGAGCGCGCCTTCTGCGCCGGCGCCGATGTTAATGCCCTGGACAACAATGCCCAACAGGGTGTGTTGAAAGCCCTAGGCGGCTTATTGCTGGACGATGGCATGGTCACTGACAAACCGATTATCGCTGCGGTACACGGCCACTGCGTAGGCGAGGGGGTCAATTTGATTCTGGGCTGCGATTTGGTGCTGGCGGATCAGTCCAGTTCTTTTATGGTGTCCGAGGCCAAGGTCGGTACCAATGCAGTCGACATCCCAATTAAATTGGGTAAAAAGATTGGCTATAATAAAACCTTTGCCATGCTCAGCCCCGGAGATGGCAAGAGCGCCGATTGGTGCGAGCGGGCTGGACTGGTGGAAACGGTGACCGCCGATGGTACGGTCAAACAGCAGGCCCTAGCCTTTGCCCAACAGCTGTGTGAACGCAGTGCGCCGTTGGCGATCAGAGCCCAAAAAGAAACCCTCTGGCGCAGCGTGTTTGAAGACGAACACGGTGCCAGGGAGCGTGGACTTGTGCTGCGCGACGAAATGCGCCGCAGCAAGGACTACGCCGAGGGTAGAGCCGCCTTCTTAGAAAAACGTAAGCCGCGTTTTGTTGGCCAATAACGCGTACAAACATTGACTAGTGTTTACCGTACCAATGCAGTAAGCGTTTTACTGAACTGAGCCCGCCGCTTGCACTATCGCTAAGTCTCAGCGATACAACCGCTCGGCCCACACCGTAAGTCCGGCGGCCACACTGCCGAAGTGGTCGCCGTCAACTACGTCGATAGCCCCTAGCTTTTCTTCGATAGCGGCCTGTATCACTGGAGACTTGGCCGACCCCCCGGTCAGATACACTAGTTCAGGCGCGCAACCGGCCTGTTTAATCACTTCATCGATCAAGCCCATAATCTTGCTCAGGGGCCGTGTTATGGCCTGGGAAAGTTGAGCGCGGTCGATATCACAGCTAAGCCCCGCCTCGATATAGTGCAGAGGCAGCTGCGTATTATGCTGATCAGAAAGGGCGATTTTGCCCTGTTCCGCACTGCCCACTAACTGATAGTTTTGCTGTTCCCGTCGCAGCCGTACAAAACGGCGAAACCGCTCAGGCTCACAGGTATCGAGTAACAACTGCTCCAGGCTGAGACCAGTGCGCTGACTGTTAAAGTTCAACTGGGCGCCAACATCGTTAGTACTGACTGCATCTAAAAACGGTTGTGTTGGCATCGGCAAGCCATTTTTTAGCATTGAATTGATACCAAATAGCGGCATTAGCGCCTTAGCCGCAAGCTGAATATCTAGGTCGTTGCCGCCTACCCGCTCGCCGCTGTGGCCCAAAAAGTCGGCACTTCGATCGAGATTGTCACGGTGTGCGGGCCCCATATTCACCATCGCGCAGTCGGTGGTACCGCCGCCAATATCGACTACCAGGACAGTTTTGTTATCACTTAAGCGCGCCTCAAAATCCAAGCCCGCTGCAATCGGCTCGTATAAAAACTCTACCGATTTAAAACCTGCCCTACTAGCCGACATCGACAGGATATCAATGGCCTGGCGATTACTATGCTCGGTATTGAGGCCCTGAAAGTTCACCGGGCGGCCGATAACCGCTCGGCTAATACTCTGCCCTAGGCTGCGCTCGGCCCGCTGTTTAATACCCTGCATCATCGCGGTGACAATATCTTCAAAAATCTGTACAAACTCTACCCGCAGGCCACCAGCACCTAAAAAGGACTTCGGTGATTTAACAAAATAGCCCTCTCCGGGGTCGTCGAGGTAGTGGTCAAAGGCCTCTGCGCCCAAAAATACGCTGCCCTCACCACTGCGAACATCCTCTTCCAAGCGAATGCGCTGGGACTGGGCCAGAGCGTGACGACGCAGTTCTAAATAGTCTGTGTGCAAAGGCGCATCCTCGATGCCCGCCGCCACCGACTCGCAGATAAGCTCTCGGCGCCAGGCAAACAGTGTCGACGGCATAAAGGCCTGCCCGTTTTCTATCGGCAGTAACCTTGCGACAGCGCGACCGGCCACCTGCGCCATCACACCGACTGCGCAATTCGATGTACCGTAATCAAAACCTACAAACATAAATTCCTCTGGGGTTATTTCTGGCAACCGTTTGTCATAACATTTGGGTGGTTGCCAACGGAGCGTATTCTAACTAGATAAATGCAGCTTACGAAGGAAAAAAACCAATAACCCCCCCTCCATCGCAAACATACACAGAATCTTATTTGCGCGAGTTGTCGTCAGCCAGACAAAATAGTATAGCCAGTTCAGTCTACCGCCTGTTTACCGAGATCAGAATTCGCTCGCCCCATCACCGTAGGCCACTTCAACGGCGCTGGGCTGAGCTGGCTATCAGTAGCGAGGAGATGAAAGAAGAGTTTGAAGTATTCACCGCACAATGGTTCGGATGCGCGCCAATGAGTCTAACTGATTGCATAGCGGAACCAGATGCCCATAGCGGCAGCACGCGATCCAGCTGATGCCTCTTCACGTCAAACCCACGATCACCAATAACAACGGTGGTAAAGATCTCGAGCCGAACCACTAATCGAGGCTACGGAGAGTGACAAGCTCCGGCTTTCTAGATCTTGATGGCTTTCGAGGTCTGCGTTCGATCAGTAGAGAAAAGACCAGCGAGAACTTTTAGCCTACGCTAGGGCGGCACATTAACCCTCTGCTGGCGCTTGGTGGCTCTTGTTTAACTAAGCTCCAACCCCTGCATGTCGCCCTGCTCCCGCCAGCGTTCCAACTTATCAAAAAATGCGCTGGCGCCGCCACCGTACATATCGCTGAAAAAGCCGTTTTTATTCATCCCATTACCCTCGCCATTGTAATAACCCGGCGTACATTCGCGATAGAACCGCGCTCCACGCTGTGCAAAGCTATGAATCTGTGCGACATATTCACGCTCCGCTTCGGCGCTGGCATCAACCACATTTTTTTTCTGTGCCTTTACCTTGGCGATAATATAGGCCATATGCTGGGCCTGCTCATTGAGTGCCTGGGGCACATTAACGGTCACCGCGGTCTGGGTAAAACCTAGAAAAAAACAGTTGGGAAAACCGTGGGCCTGCAAACCGTGAAAGGTGCGCAGTCCGTCAGCCCAATGATCGCTGAGCGCACGGCCGTCGACCCCATAAATGTCGTAGCCCGAGCGCCGGGTATAACTGGTCCCTACCTCAAAGCCGGTGGCAAAAATTAGGCAGTCGAGTTCGTATTCGACACCATCGACAATCACGCCCTTCTCGCTAATACGCTCTACGCCCTGACCACCGGTGTCGACCAGGCTAACTCCGGGTCGATTATACGTTTGCAAATATTCGTCGTGAAAACAGGGCCGTTTACAAAATTGCCGATACCAGGGTTTTAGTGCCTCTGCGGTGGCCGGATCGTCGACCATCTGCTGTGCTCTAGCACGCACCTGATTCATCTTTTTATAGTCCGCCAACTCCATCAGCTGCGCGCGCTCCGCCCCAGTCAAGCGCCGTCCTAAGTTTTTACTGGCCGCTTTTGCCGCAATACCAGTGAGATTACGCATAATCTCGGTCCAGCCGTCACTGACCAAATCTTCATCCTGATCCTCGCCACTAACCAGCGCATTGAAATTGTTGATGCGGCGCTGTTGCCATCCAGGCTGCAGGGTTTTCAGCCACTGTTGATCTGTCTCACTATTATTTCTAACGTCGATGGAAGAAGGTGTTCGCTGAAAAACAAAGAGACTCTTGGCTGAGGCGCCCAGCGCGGGAATACATTGCACAGCGGTGGCGCCGGTGCCGATAATACCCACCCGCTTGTCACTTAAACCGCTGAGATTGCCGCTATTATCGCCGCCGGTATAGTGGTAATCCCAGCGACTTGTATGAAAGGTATGGCCGCTAAAGGATTCAATGCCAGCTATACCTGGCAATTTCGGCCTATTCAAAGGGCCATTGGCCATAGCGACGTACTGCGCCTTCATTTTATCGCCGCGATCGGTACTGATGATCCAGCGGCTAATCGATGAGTCCCAACGCAATTCAGTGACACTGGTTTGCAAACAAGCATTGTCATAGAGATCAAAGTGACTGGCTATACGCTTACTATGGGCAAAAATCTCCGGGGCGAAGGAGTATTTTCGCTTCGGCATATAACCAAGCTCCTCTAGCAACGGAAAGTAGCAGTAAGACTCCACATCACACATGGCGCCGGGATAGCGGTTCCAATACCAGGTACCGCCGAAGTCACCGGCTTTTTCGATCATGCGTATATCGGTAAATCCCGCTTCACGCATACGCGCACCCGCTAACAAGCCGCCAAAACCACCACCTATAATGGCGACCTCTACCTCGTCAAACAAGGGCGCGCGGACAAAGCCTGGGGCGACATAGGGGTCGTCAACATAGTGAGAAAATTCGGCATCAACCGGTTGGTACTGATCATTGCCATCTGTGCGAATACGTCGGTCTCGTTCAGCGAGATATTTCTGTTTCAATGCCTGGGGGTCAAAATCCAAAGCACCTATTTGGTCTTCGATAGTGTTGTTATTCATTGTTATACCCCTCCCATTATCGCAACGCCTACGACTGGTATTGGCCTTGCATCTGACTGTTTGATTTAAACGCTATTGTCACCCTCAACCTCTTTCTGTCATTTACTTTACCCAGCGGGCCTTGAACAGCAGGTAATGACCAGTAGGTACGAACCGTAGGATTTGACAGGCACATACTACAAGCCCAACTACAGGCACAACTACAGGCGCCACAACGCCGACCGAGTCAGTCCATCATGGTATTGTCCCGGGGAAAAATCAATAGCTGCGCAATGGCAGCATTGCGGTGTTTTTCAAGATAGTTGGCACCTTTTTTCGTTTGTTTACGCCGCTTTCACTTTCTTAAGACCCACGTCATCTGGATTTAGTGAAACGCATCCAATTGGTTCACAATTCCGAACGCCCTTTGACCAGCGATGCGGCTTACGTTTTCTCGCTGCTTCCAGGACTATTTTCCGATTCGACAGTATCTCTTCGTCTTTACCCGCATGCCGCTGAGCCGGTGTAATAAAGTTGATCTTGCTGTGC
>Ga0105356_10000148_pt1 | contig 59452 bp, 45 predicted proteins | sample GOMGulsemesocosm_3_FD_83502 | JGI IMG/M metagenome (GOLD analysis project Ga0105356, IMG submission 83502) | Methane-oxidizing microbial communities from mesocosms in the Gulf of Mexico - GOM9D Gulf of Mexico | ecosystem: Environmental > Aquatic > Marine > Cold seeps | place: Gulf of Mexico...
ATAAAGTTGTACAACGTTTAGACTTATATCATATCAAAATATGACTGCTCAAAAATTGTACAACTTTATAGTTACCATCTGTATACCAATCCTAAATAACCGTTAAATTTAAATGGGTTTTTTTCTTTATAAACAGAAACAAGGTCTGTTCTGTATTTGAAATTACTTAAAGCTGATATTCCCCATCTTTTGGAGAAAAAATACCTCATTTCACCGTTTATAGAAAAAGTAGGTTTCAAGTTTACCAATTTAGGACGGTAAATCATACCAACCTGTCCACCTAATAGAAATTCCATTTTAGGAGAGGTAAAAATGATATGATTGTAAAAAGCACCAAACGCATAATAGTCCATTGCTTTGAATACTTCTGTTTCAACACCCAATTCACACACTTTACTTCGATCAGCAATTCTGAGCATTATATCTAAGGAACCACCTGGGCTATCAGCATAAGGACCTTCGATCATCATTTTAGGGTCTATAAAGGTTGTAAGAACTCCTTTATATTGTCCATAAGTTTTAGTTGCAAGGACAAAAAACAACGTCAGTAGTAATACTTTTTTTATATAAATAAACATAGGGGTAGGATTATTTAATAGGGGTTAATAAAAAAATTAGGTTTTCTCGTATATACTCTATTTATTAGGATTAATAATTATCAGGTTTTTTTAATTGTTTTTTATCGCCTGAAGTTTTCATTCTTATTATGAATATAAAGCTATTAAAAAGTATCCATAATTGTTAATAACTTTGAACTTATAAAACTGTACATACAATGCTTGTCTACACATAAATAAAACAATCAAACAACTGAAAATGTGATGATTACGCAAAAACAGTGGTTGTTAAGGTTTTTTCATCAATGGAATTAGAATAAATTGGATTTAAAAAAACAACAATGCGCTGTCAAACAAACCACATAACTTATTAACAATCAGTTGTTTTTAAATTTATTTTTTTCAATAAAAAAACTAAAAAAAAGAAATCGAAATACATTGCCAAATCAGAGAGAAAAAAACTTGAAATCAATTCAATAGATTTTCCTTTAAAAAAACATATTTTCTATTTTTAATGATCTCTAAAAAAATAACAAGATGCAATTGAAAGCAAGTATTTAGAAACAAATTCTATGCTCTCAAAACCAAATACCCAAACACCAACAAACCTGATACTATGATAAATAGGTCAGAATACTTATTACAGTATCCCTAAAGCTTTTAATTCAATTGACCAGACTAAGACATTCTTTAGCACAAATAGTCTCTTAGACCTATTAAATTTCTCTTAACACTATTCTTACGAATTCGAAACATGATGGAATTTTTCTTCTAATTTGTAAATAAAAACGAATAAATTACAAACTTACGTTTCCAACATCTTTCGCCCAATTGGTGAATTTTAATTTCAATTCTTTGACTTTTTTAGGATGTCCTTTCGACAAATCATTTACTTCAATAGGATCTGACTTTAAATTAAACAACTCCCATTTTCCATTGTAAGAAACTAATTTCCAATCGCCATCACGAACAGCTCTGCCTTTTGCCCACTCCCAAAACAGAGGTTTTTCTCTATAAATTTCCTCTCCTTTTAACAAGGGTAAAAAACTAATACCATCTGTAGGTTTGATCTCTGAATTTCTATATGTGTTTGGATAGTGTGCATCAATTAAGTCGGCAAAAGTTGCCATAAAATCTATAAAATGTAAAGGTGTTTTTGAAATCGTATTTATGGGCTTCAATCCTTTTGGCCAATAGGCTATCATAGGTGTTTTTATTCCGCCTTCATAACTCCAATTTTTAAAAAACCGAAGTGGTGTATTTGCTACATTTGCCCAATTCTCTTTTAAAGACGTCCAATTGGACACAGATCCTATCGCTCCGGTTGAAGCAACATGACCTTCTGCATTTTCTGCGGAGGCTCCATTATCTGAAACAAAAATAATAAGTGTATTTTCATTGACTTTTAATTCTTTTAATTTAGCTTGTAACCTTCCTATGTTCTGATCTAACCTATCGATCATAGCACTGTAAACGGCCATTTTCGTGTCTTCAGTTTCTTTTTCTTCCTCAGAAAGATCTGCCCATTTTTTGTGCATAGAATCAGATAAAGGGTAATTTTGGGGTAATAAACTCATTGCTTTTTGTTTGGCAAACCTTCTTTTTCTAATTATCTCATAACCTTCTTTATACTTTCCTTTGTATTTTTTAATATCTTCTGGCCAAGCCATTAAAGGATCGTGCGGTGCGTTGTAAGACATATAAAGAAAAAATGGTTTTTCTTCTTCTTTATTCTCATCTAACCAACCCAAAGCATAATCCGTAAAGGCATCTGTAGTATAAAAATCTTTCGAAGGTGTATAGGGATTGATTATTTTTCCATCAATAACCCAATTTCTATACTTATTCTTTCTTGCCGGCTCTCCTTCTCCTGCTCTCTTTTTGCCGGGATTGAAATAGTTTACAGCTCCGTCTAACAAACCACTATAATGATCAAACCCTCTTGTTACAGGATTTTCTGTGCTATGATGTTTTCCAGACCACATGGTTGTATATCCTTTACTTTTAAACAACTCTCCAAGGGTAATGGCATTGTTCAGCGGCTTTTTAAAGTTCTTGTTGTAATGTGTTCTTTGAGAATATTGTCCGGTTAGCAAACATGCTCTAGAAGGAAAACATTTGGCCGTATTGTAAACCTGTGTAAAGCGCATACCTCCAGTAGCCATTTTATCTATATTGGGTGTTGCAACTTCACTACCAAAACATCCAATATCAGACCACCCCATATCATCTGCCAGTATTAAAATAACATTGGGTTTTGAATTTTTTGAAATCGATTCCGTCTCTTTTTTAGATCTACTGCAAGCTAACAATAGCAAACTACAAATGGATGCAAATAAAATATTTTTCATAATTCTAAATTTTACAACTACAATCGTTATTTTGAAAGCAAGGTATGGATCATATTTACCAATAATTTTGCTGCAACAGGATCTTTGGTTCCCATATTTACTTCCATTTCAGACGCAATCAAAATTCCTTTATTTTCTTTTACTTCAATTAATGGAGTTCCACTCATTTCATAATAGGTTTCTTGTCTGTTTCCTCCTAAACCGGTATGAGGTCTTAAATAAGTAGCCAATTCATTGATTCCTTTATTTTTTTTCAAACGATAAGAACGTCTTGCTGCTCTTGGTTTTTCTCTATCATTTTGTTGCCACCAAGACAACTCCAGAGGTGCTATACCCTCAAACGCTCCATGTTCTGGAATGTGCATATTTACAATTCTTGCTTTTCGCTCGTAAATAGAGGCTATTTTATCATACATCAACCATTGCATGTGTTTTCCAGGATGTATTAATAAAACGTTTGTTCCGTTCCCCATAACTCTTCTTGTATCTTCCCAACTGTAAGGAACTTCTCCATCAATATCTAAATTTGCTACGATAAACAAATCGGCCTTTACCAAACGTGTTTGGGTTAAATCTTTTAATTTTTGATATTTGATCCCCATAAAATCTAAGACCTTATAAGTTGCACCTGAAATATCAAAAACTGCTATTTTTTTATCCTTCGGAATGGTATTCGTTCCTAACCATTTTTTAGTGGTTACTAAAATTTCATAATCGTTTTCAGAAATCAATTTTCCTTTTGAAATCAAACGAAATTCTAATTTACAATAGGCTTTATCTACTGGTAATGTAGTTGGCATATCTATAGAAATATTTTGCCACTTCCTTTCATCAAAAGGTACTTTTTCTGTATTTTCTAAACCAGAAGCTACTATTTTTCCTTTGTAAGTAATTTTCCATTCTAATTTAGCTTTTTCTATATCTTGAGATTTTCTATCGTTATTAATGATGCAAACTCTAGGCGTAAAAGTATCTCCTGCATAAAAACTTCTACCAAATAATTCTGCACTTATCAATATTGGATTGTATCCTTTTTTAACACTGTAATTGATTTTATACGGTTCAATTTTTTCTGCATCATAAACGTTTTTATACCATGTAACGTTAGAAAACAATTGCAACCCGGCAGTTTCAGGACTTGTTCTTCTGATAACTTCTATCAATTCTTTGGTCATAAACGAATGTCTTTTAGATGTATATGCAGGATCTTTATCTTCATAAGCCCAATCTCCTAACCAAGCTTGAGGTACATAGTTGTTGAATAGGTATTTTCTATTGAAATGCCCATCATCGTTATTGGTATAACCAGTAGATGTTTCTTGACTAAAAAAGGCACGGTCTGGATTTGCTCCTGGCGACCAATACATTCTTTTTGCCCATTCCCCATCGTACATCTGATAAAAATCTCTGTTGTACCAATTGGTATAAATATGACGGTCATCTATATCTCCATCGTCAATACCATGTGGTTTTAAATTTTTATCATAATCTTCTTGTACTCTACCGTAACCTGAATCTGCTGAAATAGCTGTATTTGGCGACAATTTTCTGATTTCCTTGATAACATCTGAAACAATTTTCCATTTTTTCAAACGAACTTCTTTTGGGTCGTTGTGGTAAAACATGGTAAAATACATTTCATTGTTAATTGTCCAGATCAAAAGTGAAGGATGGTTTCTATATTTTTTAACCAAAGCCAAAGTTTCTTCTTTCCAAACTTCAATCAATTCGTCTGATGGAATTTCCCCTATCATGAACCATGGGAAAGGACCTTCGTAACTGATACCAACTCCTTGTTTATCGGATGCATTCATCCAAACTGTTGTAAACGGACTTCCATGAGAACGGGTTACCAATTGATTGTTTTCATGCATAAATCCATAAAATTTATTCGCCAAGGCAACATCGTTTGGAGCAATTCCTGATGGCGGATGATTGGCTCCTCCTAACCAATAAGGATTTCCATTTAAATAAAACTTTCCGTCTTTTACTTCAAAAGTTCTGAATCCGATTTGTATAGTTTGCCTGTCAATTATTTTACCTGATTTCAACACCGTTGTAGTCAACTTGTACATATTTGGTGTATCTGGACTCCAAACTTTTGGATTTATTTCTCCAGTTTTACATTCTATTTTTATTTCTTCTCCACTCTTAATTGATGCTTTCGTTGTTTGAGACGATTTAAAAAATAATTTCCCGTTTTTGACATCTCTAATTTCAATGTTTACCTCAATATTTTCATTTGAAATTCCTTTGTTTTTTAAAGTCACATCGATACTCCCTCCTTTTGCATTTACATTGGCGTATACATCATCAATATAAACCGCATCGGTAATTACCAATTTTACGGGTTGCCAAATTCCTCCTTCTGTATTTTTAAACATTCCATGAGGTAGTGAATTTAACATGTCATTATTAATATCTACAGACACCGCTCTTGTTACATGTTGATTGGCATTTTTGGCCTTTTCATACTTGCGGACTTTCACATTTACTGCAATGCTATTTTTTCCTGGTTTTACGTAGTTCGTTATGTCCAAATCTATAGCTCCGAACATACCTATATGTCCACCTACATGTTTTCCGTTTATATAAATATCTGCAATTTTAGAAATAGCATCGAAATGTAAATGTATTTTTTTATGATTTATTTTTTTAGGTAGATCTATATAATGTCTGTACCAAGCGGCTGTTGTTTTTTCATGATCAAACGTATAATTTTCTGCTCTGGCGTATTCCTTTTCTCTGTAATTGTCTGAGATTCCACTTCCTCTATGAGGTAACCCAGAATCTTGTAAATGCAACCAATTCCCAGCAGTATTCCAAAAACCTGGAACATGCAATACATGCCAATTGGTATCCTTTACATTTTCAGCAAAAGGAGATGCTGCTCCTATTTCATATTCTGGTTTGAACAACCAATTTCCTTCTAAAGAAATTTCAGTCCTTCCTTTCTTAAATCTTTTTATTTTAGCCGAACGGTAAGCATTTCTTTGCTTTTTTCGAAGCTTGTTTTTCTCTACTGCAGATAATTTTACAACAAACTTTTTAGAATTCTTTTTATAAAATCCCTTTTCTGAAGTTGTCAATGTATTTATTTCAACATCTTTGTACTCACTAGAAATCCATCCTCCTCCTAAAACTACATTTCCAACAGGCAAAGATGCTTTGTCTTTGACAACAATTCTTGGAACTGTTTCATCATTTAGATAAACATTTACATTCCCTTCTGAAAAAACAACTTTAAATTGATACCAGGTATTTACTTTTGGATGAAAATTTAACGATTCTAAGGCTAGCATTTTACTTTTTGCATCCGATTGGTACTTGCACAAATACAAATCATTGTTATTGCCTCCTCTTAAACCAAGTGCGTATCTATTGTCACGATCTTGAAATCCGAATCCTGACCAAATTTGAACTTGCTCATTTCCTTCTGGTGTTTTTGCTTTGAACGAAAAGCTTTGGGCTCCGTTATTTTTAATTTTGGATGAGATAAAACAATCTTTGATCGTAACTGACTCTTCTTGCCATTCTATTTCTCCTTTACCAAATACATTCCATTGATTTTTATCTACAGAAATTGTTTGGCCAATTGTCCAATTAAACACCAAACAATGAGCTACAACAAACAAACTTTTCAACACACTACTTTTCATCTACTATTTATTATTGATTAAAAAAATGATAAAAAGTAGCTTTAACTTAAGTAATTAAGTTCATTAGCAGGTCTATTTATCAAATACAATTCTTCAAAAGTAGTACTAATTATAGTTTTAAATTCTATTTTCCAGAAATAATGTTTGCGCACACGTAAAAATAACAATGTATAATTCCTTATTTGAGATTACTTCGCTTGGCTCGTAATCCATCACTGGTTTTTAGGAGTAAGGGCAACAATCTAATCCAAAAAAATCAGTCTGAATAATCGCCCTATTTTTAATTAAAGTACTCAAAAGTCATAAAACACGTCAAATATTGGTATAAGAGCATTACAATTTATAGCAAAAAAAGAAGCTTCTAAGAAGCTCCTTTTCAATACCAACTTGACTTATCTTCTATACGAACTCAACTTCAAAACAACTTGAAGCTTAATCAATATCACATAATTTTCTCTTCCAAAGCTTTCGCTTTAGGATGTAAAATATTATTCTCTAAATGAATGTGTTGGTGTAAATCTTCTTCGAATTCCTGCAGCTTAGAATACAGTGCTTTGAAAGTATTGCAAGCATCTTTGGGCGGTGTATAATTATTAGATAAAACCGCAATTCGTTTGAAAATATCACCTGCCATTTCATGTTCTTCTTCCATTATTCGAATGGGATTTTCTACAGAACCAAAATGTGGAATATCCAATTTAATGCCTTCTTTTTCTGCATTTACAAGCTTTTTAATATAAGGGAATAAAACTTCCTCTTCTTTTTCCAAATGCGATGTCAGTTCATTGGCTACTTCTAAAAACAAATCATTTATTTCAACAACTTCTTTATGAGTCTTCCCATGTACTTTTGCTACTTTATTTGCATATTGATAAATAACAAAAATTGCATCTATTACATACGTGTGGTGTATATTTACAATATGATCAATTAAAAAAGAAAGATCCCATTTATTGTATTTATAAGAATGGCGAGTTACTTTTTCAATCTCTTCCAATTCTCTTACCATCAGATGATAGTTCAATTCTTTTTTATCACAAGTTTCTTGTAGAGAAACACCTCCTCCACAACAAAAATCGATTCCGTACTTTTTAAAAACATCTGCTGCTCTGATATTTTCTGTTACAATTTCTGCAATTGTTTTGTCTGCAGTTATTATCATAGTTTTAATTATTTAGGGATTAATTAATTCTTTAATTTTGACAACTGTTTGTTAAATTCTAACTCTTATTGTTTATATACTCATTTATTTTGGACTAAAAAACACTTAAATATCAGTATATGAAAACCTTATTTGCTTTCATATAACGATCCATTCTTTTGCGAAATTTCTAACACCAATAGAATTACACCAACCATGAATGCGTACTCCCATTCATCTAAGTTTGTTTTCCTTGGTACTCAAACAATTTTCTCAACAAAAAATATTTTCACCTTACTTCATTCTTTACTGTCTTATTTTTAATTTCTGACCACTAAAAACTAAAAGACCTTTTTGTATTTAATTATACAAACGTAATATGAAATACTATTTTCAAAAAATGTTTTACTACAAATAACGAATACTATCCGCCAAGATTCAATTTCTTTTTTTACAAACATACGCATAATACACTAACCACCAAATAATTAAAATATATTATTAGAAAAAAAAGCCTTTCAATGGTCTTATATAACTGATTTTTATGACTAAAAAGATTGATGTACAAACACCAATCTCACTAGGAATCAACAAAATACTCTCTATAAAAACTATTATATTCTTATATCGAAATTCTTTAATTCTATCTTAAAAAAAATCAATGTGAATAGTAGATTAATTTTTAACTAACATACTCAAAAGTCATAAAATACGTCAAGTACAAGTTTAGAACATTGCTACTTTATTCTATAAATTCATTGCAAAAAAAAAAGAAGCCTCTTAGAAGCTCCTTTTCAATACCAACTTGACTTATCTTTTACACTAACTAAACTTCAAAACAATGTGAATTTTAATCAGTTCATACAATTTTCCCTTCCAAAACTTTCGCTTTAGGATGTAAAATATTATTTTCTAAATGAATATGTTGGTGTAAATCTTCTTCAAATTCCTGCAATTTAGAATACAGTGCTTTGAAAGTATTACAAGCCTCTTTTGGCGGTGTATAATTGTTTGATAAAATTGCTATTCGTTTGAAAATATCTCCTGCCATTTCATGTTCGGCTTCCATCATTCGGATAGGGTTTTCTACAGAACCAAAATGTGGAATATCTAACTGAACACCTTCTTTTTCTGCATTGACAAGCTGTTTGATATATGGAAACAAGACTTGCTCTTCTTTTTGCATATGTGATGTCAGTTCATTTGCTACTTCCAAAAACAAATTGTTTATCTCAACAACTTCTTTATAATGATCTCCATGCACTTTTGCTACCTTATTTGCATATTGATAAATAACTAATATCGAATCTTTTACATAGTGATGATGTATATTTACGATATGATCAATTAAAAAAGGTAGTTCCCATTTGTCATAGTTATAAGAGTGCTGTGTTGCTTTTTCTACAGCTGCCAATTCCTTTAATACAAGATTATAATTCAAACTATTTTTTATACAAATTTCCTCTAGAGGAACACCTCCTCCACAACAAAAATCGATCCCATGCTTTTTAAAAACATCTGCTGTTTTTATATTCTCTGTTACAATTTCTGCAACTGTTTTATCTGCTGTTATTGTCATATTATTTTATTTAGTGATTTACCAGTTCTTTAATTTTGGCAACCGTTTCTCTATTATCTACACCCAAACCTTCTTGTTGATGCACCAATTCACCTTTGGTATTAAAGACACTGATGATGTTAGAATGTGAAAAATCTAAAGGTGTTATTTGTTTGTATTTAACAGCCAATACATTTGCAAACTCTCGCACGCTGCTTTCTGTTCCTTGTAAAAAAGTCCATTGTTCTCCATCCATTTTATTTTCAATAGCAAAGGCTTTTAAACGTTTCGGGTTGTCATTTTCAGGGTCAATACTTACCAATACATATTTCAACTCTTTGTTCTCCGGAATTTGTTTTTCAATATTTCTCATATCTGCAACCAATCTAGGACAAGCCGCTTTACAAGTCGTATAAATCATCACCAGCACCAACGGCTTTCCTTTTAAATCAATAAGCTGTATTGATTTTCCTTCTTCCGTATTCCATTTTGTCGTCAAATTGAAAATAGATTCGTCTGAAATACCATGTTCATCAACCACTTTCGAGGGTGCTTTTGCAATCGGTTTTAAATCCATTTTACAAACCGCACAACTTCCTGTCTGCCTAAATGTTTTTTCACCTTCGCATTTCATTGGGCATTGATACACTTCTAAATCATCATTCTTTGAATTTGATCTTTCTTTTTTACATGATAAAAAAGAGAGTGTAAAAAGGAATAGGACTACTAATGTTTTAACGTATTTCATTATTTCTCATTTATATCTTTTACACATCTAAAACCTAAATTTTTCATCGCGTATTTTGCTTTTACACTTCCTCGAATGGCATAGCGCATAAAAGCGGCATAGTTCATTAAATCTGTGGCTCCAATAGCAGCACTTCCACAGAACAAATTACTATCATTATCGACATCTTTTCTAGATTCGCCTGAAACCAAAACCGAATTAAAGTCTGATGTCCATTCCCAAACCAAACCATGTAAATCGTAAACTCCCCAATAATTTTTAAAAGTAGAGCCTATGCTATTATTAAAGGTTTTTGGTTTTTCGTACCAACTTAAAATGTATTTATTATAGGTTTCTAAAGACCTTGCATCTGGCATCGTTTTGTTAGCCATACCTGCATATTCCCATTCATCTATAGTTGGCAATCGTTTGCCTTGGCATTCACAATAATCATTTGCTACAAACCAAGAAACATTGGTTATTGGAGCTCTTAAAGATTGATTATTTCCTAACTCTGTGTCAGATTTCCAACCAATAAGATAGTTATCATCTGCAAATATTTTTTTAATTTTTGAACGTTGCCACTTCGGATTTTTTTTAATGAATTCCAAAAATTCCGTATTGGTTACAGGGTACACATCCATTTGAAAATCTGAAATGGTAACTTGCAAAGAGTCTCTTCCATAAAGTGGTGTGTAAGTATTCCCTTTTATAGCTACCATTTTAGACTGACTCTGAGCCGTAACGATAGATAACAGTATAAAAATACTTAAAGTCAACCTAAAAAGAGATTTCATATGTTTGTTTTTATTACCCTTAGCATTGTTAAATCTAACACCCATAACATCTGCCAATTTATATAGACTTTTCAATTATGGATGTTTTATTTTTTGCTCTAAATTAATTTTTATTAGTGTCCGCTTTTTACAGCATCTACTTGAGATTTTTTAACATTTGTTTTGTTGTTTCCCCAAGAATTGTACACGTATGTCAACACATCCGCAACTTCTTCGCTACTTATAGATTGTCTCGTCATCACACTGTTATACTTCTTGCCATTCACAGTAATTTCACCAGTTTTTCCCTTTACAACAATGCTTATAGCACGTTCAACATCAGCATTTAAGTAATCTGATTTTGCCAAAGGAGGGAATGCATTTGGAATACCTTGCCCTTCTGCTTGATGGCAAGCAAAACACGTTTGCATGTATACTTTCTTTCCTGCTTTTATTTTTTCTGCTAAACTTTTTTCTGAAGAAGAAACAACTTCTTTCTTTCTATTGTCTGGCATCTCTTGAATCCCTCCACCTTCTGGATGATAAATACCTTCTTGTACAACACCAGAATAGAGTTTCTTATTTTCTTCACCTTTGACTTTAAGCATACCTAAAGCTCCTTTATTGAATGCTCTAAAAATAGCATGATCTACTAAAATGAAAGTTCCAGGAACGTCTACCTTAAACTCTACTACAGCAGCTCCACCAGCAGGAATTGAAGTAGTTTGTACATTCGTGTTGATAAGATCTCCACCTTCCACACGTACATTGTCAAAAATTTCACCAATAACATGGAAAGACGATGTTAAATTTGGCCCACCATTACCGACATACAAACGAACCGTTTCACCTACATTAGCTGTAATCGCATTATCTCCAGTTAAAGCACCAACGCTACCGTTAAACACTACATAATCGGCATCTTCGTCAACTGCTTTTTGCATATCAAAAGCTTGTAAACCGGGCGCTCCATTTTCACCTTTGGTATAAAAATCACCTTGCATAATATAGTATTCTTTATCTACTTTAGGAAGTCCTCCTTCTGGTTCTACTAAAATGAGTCCATACATACCGTTTGCAATGTGCATACCTACCGGTGCGGTTGCACAGTGGTATACATATAAACCTGGGTTTAATGTTTTAAAATTAAATTTTTTCTCATGTCCTGGTGCTACAAAAGACGAGGTTGCTCCACCACCTGGTCCAGTAACTGCATGTAAATCGATGTTGTGTGGCAGTTTATTATCTGGATGATTAGATAACGTAAACTCTACTTCGTCACCAACACGTGTTCTAATAAAACTTCCTGGAACTGATCCTCCAAAAGTCCAATAATTGTATGTTGTTCCGTCTGTCATTGTACCTTCTTGTTCAAGAATTTCCATATTAACAATCAACTTTTTAGCCTTTCTATTTCCCACAGGTGCAGGCACATTAGGTGGAGAAGTCAATTCTGCAACCATCTCACGATGAACGGGTATTTCTGCAGCATTTACTTGTTCTTTTTTTTCATTACTGCCTCCGCAAGAATAAAAAAATGTAATAATTCCTATAATAAACAGTACGTTTTTTAAAGAATACAACTTTGTTTTTTGGTGTCTTGTTTTCATCTCTTGTTAATTAATTATTAAAAGACCTTTTTATCTTTATATATGCAAATGTATAAAATTATTTAAATATATCTACTATTTACATAGAGAACTCATTTAAATTTTTAACTTTAGCTAAAAAAAAAGCCTTTTGACCTCTTTTTTTTATATTTTCCTCAATATACAATACCTTAAGTCATTCAAAAAAAACTTTACAAATGATACAAAGCCTCTAATTTCACTTAAAAAAAAATCAAATAAAAAGGGTTAATGAATTAACACCAACCCTTTTTATTTGATTTTTTTATATGACCAAACTTTTACAAAAGAATTACTTCTTCGTCGCAGCTCTTCTTTTTTTAACCATAGCCGTCGTTATAACTTTTTTAGAATTTCCCCAGCTATTGTATACATATGTAAGTACATCTGCAACCTTCTCATCTGTTAATGGTTGTGGCGTCATTACACTATTGTAAGTTACTCCATTTACTTTAATAGGTCCTGTTTTACCATTAAGAACAACATCTATAGCACGATCTACATCTGCATTTAAATAGTCTGACTTTGCCAATGGGGGAAATGCTCCAGGGATACCTTGCCCTTCTGCTTGATGGCATGCAAAACAAAGTTGCATATATACTGCCTTACCTGATTTTAACTGAGCAGCAGTTGCTTTCGCTTGTACAATTTCTTTTTTTGTAATTACAGCCTCCATAATCTCAGTATTGTCAGCTATTGCCAAAATTTTAGATTGCTGTTTTTTTTCTCCACATGATGTAAGCAAAACGGCCAATCCACAAATTAACACTGCATTTCTAAAAGGGTTCAATCTTAATTTTTGTTTTCTTTGCTTCATGTTTTTCTATTTAAAATATTGATTTTTATCTTTATGGATGCAAATCTATAAAATTATTAGAAAAATACTAATGAATAAAGAAAAAGGTACTTCATTTTAATCAATTTCACAAAAATCTCATTTTAATTTATCAAGTCCCTAATTTAAAACTAAAAAAAGTACATATCAATTACTATTCAAACTTAAAGTGATAAAACCAATTGACATGCAAGGAATCAATTTTCAGGAACAAATCTCTTAATATATTTCTTTTCGCCCTTCCTTGACCTTCCCCTCCTGAATTAGGAATTTTCACCCATTCTTTATTTGCACTCAAGCCTTCTAACTGCTTTATAAACTCAGGGTAATCAAGCGTTAAGTCTGTATCTACATACCCAATACAATCCAAATCTTCTCTCGTATACAAATACCTTGCTCCTACTTTTATGCTTGCCAATTTCCCTTTACTTCTCTTTACATCAACGATGCTGACATAAGACATTGCTTTTTTCTTCAATTTTTCAAGTAGTTTTAATGTGTTGTCTTTACTACCATCGTTCACGAAACACAAATGGTATTTTGTATTTTGCTTTAAAAACTTCAAAAGCGCCATCATGTTTATTTTTTTCTCCTCGTTAAAACAAGGTATAATAATTCCTGTTTTCATATTTTCGGGATTAATTGTATCTTAAAAATAACCTATGAAAGCTTCAATTTTGACTCTCTTTCGATGAATAGACATTTTGTTTGGATGAAAGGAACAATACTATTGCTCATAACTTTTCTTTAAACCTTAGATTTAATTATCTTTATCAAAAAAAGAAACTACCCCATGAAAGGAAAGACAAATAAATATTTGATAAGTGCTTTACTTATTGGTCTTGTATTTCATGGTACTTCTATCTTTTTTACTTTAGAAAAAACATACGATGCGCTGATACATTTGTTTTTTGCTGAACATTATGCTAATTTTTGGTTTGACCCTTGGAATTATAAATGGTACACTGGATTTACAGTCATGAGTTACCCTCCATTGGTGCATCAATCTATTGCTATTTTATCTCTCGTTGGGGGTTTAAAATTTGGACTTTTCACAATGGCAATAATTGGTATACTCTTATTTATTACGGGAGCATATCGATTTTCTTTGCTAATAACTTCTTCTAGAAAAGCTGCTGGTTACAGCGCTTTGTTAGCCGTTTTTTCATCTTCTTTTGTAGAAACATTGCATGTATTTGGACAATTACCGAGCATCATTGGTGTCTCCATTCTCATGCATTCCATGCCTGAAATATATTTATGGTTAAAATTAGGCAAATATCGATACTTCTTTACTTCATTGTCTTTGATGGCTGTTATGGTATGTTCGCATCATGTAACACCTATTTTTGGAATGGTATTTTTTATTTTTCCGCTTATAGGAACTGTCATTCTCGACAAAGCAAGGGACTCTGTTAACAACTATGCAGAAGTCACCTTCAAACTTTTCTTAAAAACATTTACCTTTCTTTTCAAAAGAATACTTGGCTTTTCACTCTCCTCTTTGGCACTTATAATTGTTTGTATTTTGCCCTATTGGATCAACTCTAAAAAAAATCCAATTACCCAAATTCCAATTCCGCATGGTTCTAGAGATAATTTCCTTGAAGTAACCTCGTCTGGTTTGGTGTTTTTTTTAATCCCTTGGGGAATTTTACTTTTTCTATTGCCGTATATTTTTTACAGGTATTATAGCAAACGCTTTTTATTCTTCGGAATGTCTATCACTATTCTTTTTATTTTAGGTACAGGAGATACAACCCCAATTCCTAGAATCATGCTAGGACAACACGCTTTTAATATTTTAACTTTAGACCGTTTTACGCTTTGGGCCTCTATAATGTCTTTGCCTATGTTAGGTGAATTCACGCATCGCTTTGTAGAAAAAGATTTAAAAACATATATTCAGAAAAAACTAGGTGCTGTTTACCATCGAATTTTTGGAGGTGTTCTTATTGCATCCTTCTTATTTGTAACCATATTTACAATGAGTCTTGGGTATTTTAGACCTTCACAGCCTCAAAAAATTAAAATGTTACCTATTGTCAATTTTTTAAACCAAGATCAACATGACAAATGGAGGTACCTGACCTTAGGTTTTGGAGATCAGATGGCTTGGTTAGCTGCACAAACCAAAGCACTGAGTGTAGATGGAAACTATCACTCAGCCAGAAGACTTCCTGAACTAACTACAAGAGCCATAGAACGTTTAGAAAACTCAAAATTTAAAGGAGTTGAAGGTATTGGTTCATTGCAACAATTTTTAACTGTTCCTGAAAAATACAGTTTAAAGTATATTTTCTCCAATGATAAATTTTACGATCCAATATTATATTTCTGTGGATGGCAACGCTTGCAGCAGTTAGAAAACGGAATCAATGTTTGGGAAAGATTAAACGTTCCTCCCATTCCCACTTTATTAACAAAAGAAGATGTCCCTACCTATCAAAAATTAATGTGGGGAATTATTCCTTTTTCTACTGTTCTCTTAGCCTTTTTATTAAATATTCAGATGCTCTGGGTTCGTTCCTTAAAATTAAAAGCATCAAAAAAACCCCACTTCTTAAAATACAAAAGTGTTTTTTCTAAATTTCCAAAACACCTTTTAAAAGTAATCCATATTTGGATATTCATTCTCTGTTGCGTATCTTCTTATGGTATTTATATTTTTTACATAAAAAACGATACACAAAGATCTCCTGAAAATGTGCTAAAGGCTTATTACGATGCGCTTGACTTTAAAAGATATCAAGCAGCACATGCTCTGGTTGACCCCGATGTAAAAATAAAAATAGCACAATATATGCTAGAGCTTTCGGTTACAGATGGACTTACAAATTCTTATGCAAAAATGGATTCTATCGGAATAGAAATTGTTCATAGAAGTGACTCTACTGCTTCTGCTCTCGTTCATACAAAATGGATAACACCTCTCGAAAAAACGAGTTATACAACACTGCAAGAATTGATAAAACGAAAAGGAAAATGGTATATCAAATTAAAAAAATTAGATTATGATTTACCTCCTGATCAATTATATACAAATAATAGTACTACCTATTTCAATCATGGTAGAAGAAAAGTAACCACAGAACAAACATATCATGAAGATGTTTTAAAAAGACCTGTTCTTGAAATTCTTTCAGCAAAATTGGTGAAAAATGAAAATCATTATGCGCTTATTGGAGAAATTCAAAATATTGACAATGTACCTTCCGATGTTATCTTAAAAGGAACTTTATACAATGATGACAATAAAGAATTGGCTACCTTTAATTCGAAACACACCACGAAACACAAACTAATGCCTAAAGAAGTTACAAGCTATAAAATAAATTTTGAAGGCATTGCTTGGCGAAAAACTCAAGACTCCATTCCTGATACTTTCAACCCTGATGAATTTACACCTATTGAATTTGAGGAACAACCCACAAAATTCAACTTACAGGCTGTAGGAAGTGTTACCGGATCTGACTTGTATAAAAACACTATTATTAATAACCTAACTGTTGATAACAATAGCATCTCTGGCTTTTTATTTAACGGTGGGGTTAATGAGGTTACGGTACCTCAACTTATATTGTCTTACTATGATGAAAACAAAGATCTTGTTTGGGTAGAACACTGCTTTTTAGATAAAGGAATTCGACAAGAACGCAAACGCTATTTTGAATATAATTTTGAGGATTTCACCTCTCTAAAAGTTATCAATTCTTCTATGGAAAACTGTTTTGTAAATGGCTTACCTAATAAAGAAATTTCAGATCAAGTGGTTCCATATAGAATCCCGAATCATACAGATAATCTTTTACAACCTTTAGAAGACTCGGACTATTGCTATCTAAAAATTGAAATAAATAATTTTATAGGAAATCCCAAATGATAAGACCCCTGTATATTTACCTATTATTTTTTATACTGTCTATACAGTGCTTTGCTTCTATACCTGTTAGAAACACAGATTCTATTAAATTAATTACGACAGATACTGCTTTTGTATCTGGTATATTAAAGACATTTCACTTTACAACAAATACAACTTTAAAACCGCTATTGTATTGTTCAAATAGCTATGGGACTACAATTACTGAACCCTCTAAAATAGACAAACATTTATTTTATAATGTACCTAAAAACATTGCTAATAAAAGAGGATTGGTAACCTGGTCTTTAGTAGTGGCTTCCAAAACGCTGCTTACTGGAAATTTTAAAATTATTGCAGACACCAATGTTTCTAAAATTGAGACTTATATCGGTCCTCCAACTATACAAGCAGGTGGTCGAGATTTTTCAATGTCCGTAATTGTTCCAACAGACTCTTTAGACAATCCAGTAATGGACGATTCCAAAGTTCAGTTTAAAAAACAGTTTTTAAATTACAAAGACTCAATAGAGCTGACCGTCTCAAATTTAATGACCTATGCAAAAATCTATTCAACAACAAAAACGGGTCGGTTTCTAATTGCTTCAGAATGTTTTCAAACAAATTCTAAAGAACATACACTTGATGTTTTGCCATCACTACCTGTTTCCTTTAACATATATGAAAAAAGAAATCACAGTTTTGCAGATGGCAATCAAATTACACTTCTTTCCACATCTATAATTAAAGACGCCTATAAAAACATTGTAAGTGATGGAACTTATGTAAGTTTTATTACCGAAAACAAATACGGTTCTATATTGGTATCACCTGGCCTGACTATTAGCGGAATTGCAACCGCTAAATTATTACATCCAGACCATGAAGAAAATTGGAAAATAAAAGCCTATATTTCAGGTATGGCAGAAAGCAATATGTTATTGCTAAACTACCAACAAGTAGTAAAGAATTATGCTGTTGCATTTTCAAACAACAATCAAACAATTACTATTGGACCTTTTAAAAGTTTTATGCAACAATTAATTCCAGATGGCCTACAAGTTAAATTGACTATTTACTCAGATGGAAAACTATACAAAACCTATTCTGACACTTCGAAAAAAGGTTTTGTGATTTTCAATCTAGATCCTGCTTTATTTACAAACAAAATTTTAACTATTAAAACCACAAGTGCTGAGATTTCAAAAACCTTCGAAAATATAAAAATATGGTAAGGTTGAATAAAAATATAATTCGCGGCTTGTTAATCTTAACATTTATGACTTTAATTTCCCTTTTAATTTTTGGAATTGGTGCTATTTTTAATTTTTTAAACACTGGAGCTGATAGAGATATTATGCTACATCAAGAAGTTCAAAAAGTAGCTCAATATACACCTAACGTAATTTGGTCTTCTTTAGAAAATGAGGGTAGGGCTATAGATTCTACAACCTTGAAAAGTGTCGAAAAAAACTATTTAGACGCGTGGTATATCAAACATATTGCCTACCAAACAAACTTAATAGAAGGTATTGAAGATTATTACACTGACAGTGCTGAAAAAAATCTTTTTGATTTTATCGAAATGAATAAAACAGCCGGACTCCACATTGAAGCTACTACTCTTGAACACCACCCTACACTTGATTTTTTTAGTGAAGACGGGCAATTAATTGTACTAACTGATCATAATGTTAAAGAATACAAACGTATCTACAAAGACAAATTACCTATTTATGAAACTACTGAAACTGTTAATTACAAAGTAATACTACTACTAGAAGATGGATTTTGGAGAGTTCGACATATGGTCAAAGAACCTGCTATTGAAGAAAAAAATAAAACGGATATTTATAAATCAATTCCTGGTTACAGCATACGAGGTATCAACTACTATCCACAAGCAACTCCTTGGGATACTTTTGGAGAAAAATTTGACCAAGAGATAATTCGTAAAGATTTTAAACTTATTAAAAAAGCCAATTTAAATACCATTCGTATTTTTGTACAATATGAAGATTTTGGAAAAGCAGCTGTAAAAAAAGAGAAAATTGATAAATTAAGGCAACTTCTAGATGTGGCACAACAAGAAAATTTAAAAGTGATTGTTACTTTATTTGATTTTTATGGAGATTATTCTGTTTTAGACTGGACCCTTACGCAGCGACATGTAAGAACTATTGTAAAAAACTTTAAAGACCATGATGCAATTTTAGCTTGGGATCTTAAAAATGAGCCTGATCTAGACTTTGAATCTCGGGGAAAGGAAGACGTGTTGGCTTGGTTAAAATTCATTGCACAATTGATCAAACAAATAGACCAAAAACATGCATTGACAATAGGATGGGCTAAAATTGAAAGCGCTGTATTGCTTAAAGAAGAAATGGATTTGATTACTTTTCACTATTATGAAGACATCAAAAATTTTGAAGTAGCCTACAAAAAACTAAAAAAAGAAATCCCTAGCAAAACCATTGCATTGGGTGAATTTGGAATTTCTTCTTACCACGGGTTTTGGAACCCTTTTGGATACTCTGAACAAAACCAAGCCGATTTTCATAAGCAAATGCAAACTATTTTTAAGGAAAATGACATCCAATATATTTCTTGGACTTTGTATGATTTTATAAAAGTCCCCAAAGAAGTTGTGGGAAAACTTCCTTGGAGAAAAAACACTCAAAAAAAATATGGTTTTATAGATGCTAAAGGCAATCAAAAGAAAGCTTTCGACTATGTTTCCAAAAATTGATTTAGGATTGTTAGACATTAATTATTCCTAATCAGTATCAACACAAACTACAACAACCTGAAACGAACCTTAATTGAGTATATTCTTTAAGACCAACTTGATTTGGTTCCATCTTTACTCAACTCTTTTCTTCTATGTATATTTTCAAATTCATTCAAATACATACTTGCTATTGCCTCCATTGGCAATGCTGTAGCTGCTTTGTAATTTGCTTCACCTAATTGAATTCTATAGGTTTCGTTTAACAATATTTTACGAATGGCATTTGCCAAATCCGAAGAATTTTCAGGTTCAAAAAACTCACCCTTATATCCCTCTTGATCTACTAAAAGAGCCAAATCTCCTAAATTAGGCATCACTACTGCCTTCCCATAACTTCCGGCTTGATGCAAAACACCAGAACTTCCTGTTGTAGATGTGTAAGGAAAAATTACTACAGCACTTTCTTCAAACAAAGGAGCCACGTCAACTTCCTCTACATATCCTGTAAACACCAACTGAGAAACGTCTTTATACTTTTCTGCTACCCCTTTTAAATACCCAGGTACATTTGGATTGTCTTCACCAGCAATTACAATTTCCAAATCCAAAGCCGTTTTTCTTCTTATTTCTTCAACAGCCTCTATCAAAATTTCAACTTTTTTATAAGTACCAAACTTCCCAAAAGTCATTATTTTAAATGGTCCTTCTGGAATTGTGTACTTCGGCTGCTCTGGTATTTCGAATGTTCCATGAGGTATGGTAATGACATTCTCTACTTTGTATTTTTCCTCTAAAATTCCAACATATTTTTCCATCGTTACCGCTACCAAATCTGCTTGCAGTATAAAACGTGTCAATGTTGTTCCTATAAATCCATAAATCTTTTGGAGCAATTTGTTTTTTGTAAAACCTGCACTCTCCAAATCTACTTTCTCCATGATGTTATGTAAAAGAACAATTGTTGGAATTGCTTTTAATTTACAAATATAAGGCAACAACAAACCTAGAGCTGCTGGCAGTTTTTTATCACCAAATTTCATGAATTGTAAATTAAATAAAATTGCATCTGGCTGTGTCTGATTTACAGCTTTGATTACTGTCCGCAAATTAAAATAGCTATTAAATTTCCAACATTCTTTTACGGTAATTTTACACCCTTCTTCTTCAAACTGAAGATCTTTAGGCTCTGGAGTTCCATCTGTTAAAAGAATCAACTCTGTAACTTCTTGTTTCAATCTAAATTGCTTTACTAGGTGGTATCCGTATTCATTCAATGTTATTTTACTTGGCGGATATGCTGTTACGATTGCTAGTTTCATAGGGTATGGTTTTAATTAATTCTTAGCTAATTTGTTATTTATTAATTCATTATTCATCTGCTTATAGATGAAATGTTATTTTCTTTCGTTCAAAAGCAAATTTTATGAGTTTTCACCAATATTGGAATTCTTTTTATTTTCAAAAAAGAAAAAGAAAAGCTGTACAAACAATAGCAAAAACATAGCTATAATTTGCATATGCACAACTTGCTCTAAACTTTCATGAAAAAGAAAAATCAACAATACTTGAGAAAAACCTAAAAAGCCTAAAAAAACAACTGGAATATATCTGTCCAAAGACAAATAATAGTAAGCGAAAATATTTGATACTGCAAACAATGAAGTCGCCAATGCATATTTCCACAACAAGGCTGCAACTGAAATATAGGCTTCTCCAAATAATAAGGTTATTACCAGTTCTGGAAACAAAAAGCAACAAACTACTATTGAAAAAGAAATAAAGAAAATATAACTGACATATTTAAAAAGAACATGGGCTGTTGGTTTGCCTTCTTTTTTCAACTCTACCACAGTAGGTAATAACAACATTACAAACATCCAAGCGATAAAATAGACAATGCGACCAATTAATGCCAATGAAGCATACAGACCTGCCTCGTAAGCTTCAAAATAATGTTTTACCATTAAGATGTCACTGTTATTAATAACAATCTGTGTCAGCTCATAAAAAGCAGTCAATGCAAAGAACTTTACAATTTGCTTATTCTGAGATTTAGAAATTACAAATGACGTTTTCAAAGAAAAAGATTTTGACTTGAATGGAAACAATCCAAAAGCAAAGGATACTGCTATTCCAATAGCAATCAAAACTGCTGTTTCTGATTTGACAAAATATAGCAATGCAAAAGTAATCAAAAGGCGAAAAATCATTTCTGATTGATAGGTAATAGAAAGTGATTTGAATTCCTTTTTACCATGATAGATCCCCCTGTTTACACTCATCAAAAAATAAATTGGAACTCCTATTCCGAAAATCACAAACATTTTTGAAGAGCTGGTATTAAAAAGTACTTGTAACTCACTTGAAAAAAAAGTAATAAGTCCTCCAAACAACACACCTACACCAAAAGCATACAAATATATTTTTGTGGTAAAACTTGTAAATACTTCTAAAGAAAAAAGAATAGAAAATTTTGCTGTTACCAACTGAAACGTCATCGCTAGAAAAGACAACACCAATAAAAAGGTTATCAATACCGCGGCATCAGCAAATTGCGCTGGCCCTAACCAACGACCTAATACTAGATTGTACAGGTAATTTCCACCATTTACAATCAAAACACTGATCATAAATAATTGTTCTGGGCTAATTCTTTTAGCTTTCAAGCTCGAAATAATTTGCATGTTCTTACGAAATATGAGGTGTTCTATAGTGTCCTGCTATTTGAAATAATTGTCCAACAATTTTTATAGAATCTTTCATCGACAATTTAGAACCATCTACATGAACCCATCGTTTTAAAGGTTGTTCACAAATCATAGAAGTTGCAACTTTTTTCCCGTATACATTTCGCATTCTCTTAAAAATCTCGACATCAAACAACCATCTTGTAATAAACTTATCTTTAAAAACAACATTCACCAAATCTCTATGAATAATCTTTGCACCACACTGGGTATCATTGAAATCCATTCCTAAAATGGTTCTGATTATCAAGTTAATTGTCATACTAATTATTTTCCTGGCAGATTCTTTCGTTATATCTGCTCCCATTCTAGACATCCTTGACCCGCTTACAATTTTAAAATCTGACGTTTCAATCGTTTTTACCAAGTCCTCAAAATCCTTAAAATCTGTTGACAAATCGGCATCTAAATACCCAACATAGTCTAATTGAGGGTCTTTTATCAAATGTAATATCCCTTGTCTTACGGCTTCACCTTTCCCTCCATTCTTTTCACAATCATAAACACTTATAAAATCCTCTCTTCCCTCACTCAATTTATTCAACACTTGTAAAGTATTGTCAGTACTTCCATCATTTACAAAACACAAATGATAGCCCAAATTACTATCTGTAAAATCAATAAACTCTTTACTCAACAACCTTGCTTCTTCATTGTAACATGGTATGACTACACCAACACATCTTTTTTGTAAAATCTTGGTTTTAGATTTATTAGTAAAATAATCTTTATTCGGATTCGGTGCAGCTCCTAAGATTCGTTTTACCCTTGCAGATACTTCATTTAAACTTACTGGCTTTTTCATATAATCATCTATTCCTAAATGAAAACCATTCATGATTATATTTTCATCTGTATTTCCAGACATTATCAAAATAGGTGTCTCAGATTGTTTTTCTTTTCTAATATATCTCACCACATCTAAACCAGACATACCAGACATATTGATATCTACAATCATCAAATCAGGTTTGAATGTTTCATACAAACGAATACCATCTTGTCCATTATCCGCACATACGATATCGTATCCCAAATCTTTTAGATGTTTTTCAAGTGATAAAAGAATTAACTGCTGGTCATCAATTGCTAAAATTTTCATAATTGTAAATTTTGAATTAAAAAATATACTAAAACGAAGTCCTATTAACCTTTTCTACATGTTAAGCATTACTTTCTAAAAACAAAGTGATTGGATTTTTTATCAATCCAATCTCAAATTTCATGGACAAAGACAAAAAATCTCTTTATATGTTTTTATTCTCTTAACACAGTCTTCTTCATATTAGTTTTCACTAATCTAGATAAACTATCCTTTTTATTGCTACTTATTTAAGTATTTAAACCTGTTCAAACAACTGTTGTACACACAACAAAAAGAATAAAAAAAAAGAAAACACCTCCCTTTTAATCTTATATTAAAGTTAACAGAAAGATTCGTCAAATAACAATTCATTTCGATGATATGCAGCAAAGTATAGGTGAACAAACTAAGAATAATGCCTAATTAACCAACAGCAAAAACTTCAAAAGAACAAAGGGCATCTAACAGAATTAGATACCCTTTGTTCTTTTTAGAAAGATGTAATCTATGAAACATATGGAACTTTATAATGTCCAGCTATCTGAAATAACTGCCCTACAATTTTTAAAGAATCCCTCATTGACAATTTAGAATCATTTGCATGAATCCACCTTTTTAAAGGTTGTTCATATATCATAGACAACGCATTTTTTTTACCATATATATTTCGCATTCTTTTAAAAATTTCAACATCAAACAACCATCTTGTGACAAATTTTTCTTCGAATACCACTTTAACCAAATCTCTATGAATAATTTTAGCACCACACTGGGTATCATTAAAGTTCATTCCTAAAATATTTCTAATAATTAAATTAATTCCTTTTCCAATTATTCTACGAGCAGACTCATTGTTAATATTTGCGCCAATTCTAGCCATTCTAGATCCACTTACAATTTTAAAATCTGAAACTTCAATTGTTTTTACCAAATCATCAAAATCTTTAAAATCTGTTGATAAATCAGCATCTAAATATCCTATATAATCTAATTGTGGGTCTTTAACTAAATGCAACATTCCTTGTCTAACAGCTTCTCCTTTTCCCCCATTTTTTTCACAATCATATATACTTATATAATTCTCTCTTCCTTTTTTAAGTTTCTTCAAGACTTCAAGTGTATTGTCGGTACTCCCATCATTTACAAAACACAAATGATAACCTAAATTACTATCTGTAAAATTCGTAAATTCTTTACTCAATAAACGTTCTTCTTCGTTGTAACAAGGAATTACAACACCTACACATTTTTTTTGAATAATTTTTGTTTTTAATCGATTAAAAAAACATTCCTTACTTGGGTTTAAAGGTCTTCCTATAATTCTTTCCACCCTAGCCGCTATCTCATTTAAGCTTATTGGTTTTTTCATATAATCATCAATCCCCAAATAAAAACCATTCATAATGATATGTTCATCTGTATTTCCAGACATGATTAAAATAGGTTTCTTAGACCCCTTTTCTTTTCGAATGTATCTGACCACATCTAAACCAGACATTCCATCCATATTTACATCTACTATTATTAAATCTGGCTTGAAAGATTCAAATAAACGAATTCCTTCGCTCCCATTATTTGCACATATTATCTCATATCCTAAATCTCTCAAATGCTTTTCTAATGATAAAAGAATCAACTGCTGGTCATCTATTGCTAAAATTTTCATATGTCTAAATTTTTAAGTTTAAAAAAAATGTATTGCTACTAGAACCTTATTAATTCCTTCAGTTTGTCAGACTTTTTATCATAAAAACAGGAAAACTAGTCACATCCCTATTTGTAGATTTAGTCTCAAACTCTTTTAATAAAGACTGAAAACTCTCTTCCCAATACCCATCCCTCTAAAAACACTGATTTTCATTTATTTCACCCAATCAATTTGGAGAAACCCTCTTTTTTAAAAGTTTTTCACTTCTAAAAACCTTCTCAAACTCCTGTTCTTTTAACTTACACAAACAGCGTTATTAAAGATTTTATTTTGATAAGATAAATTTAAAGGAAAGATCAATAGACCTCTACCGTAATTCGATGATAGACAGAAAAGTATAGACAGAAAAGCAAAAACAAATGGTTCTTCTTACCAATTATCAACAACCTGTGCCCTCCATAGATTTCATCCATTTAATTTTTATAGTGTATAAATGATGAGCTATACAAAATAAAAAAACTCAATACCATTTAAAAAAAATGACATTGAGTTTTTTTTAAATGGTATTGAGTTTTTAAATTGAGTTCTAAAAATAACCTCAATCAATACTAATCAAATATAATCGGTTACTCTTAATTTTGTAGCATTCCTTTTTTGATAAATTGTACGAGACTTGTAATGCCCAGATATTTGAAATAATTGCCCAACAATTTTTATGGAATCCTTCATTGATAATTTAGAATCGTCAACATGAATCCATCTTTTTAAAGGCTGTTCACAAATCATAGAATTGGCATTCTTTGCTCCATATATATTACTTATTCTTCTAAAAATTTCAACATCGAACAACCATCGTGTAATAAATTTTTCTTTAAAAATTACTTTTATCAAATCTCTGTGAATGATTTTTGCACCGCACTGCGTATCATTAAAATTCATTTTCAAAATACTTCTGATAATCAAATTGATACCCATACTAATTACTTTACGAGCAGAATCTTTTGTAATGTTTGCTCCCATTCTAGACATTCTTGAACCACTTACAATTTTATAATTTGAATTTTCAATTGTTTTCACTAAGTTGTCAAAATCTTTAAAATCTGTTGATAGATCGGCGTCCAAATAACCTATATAATCCAATTGTGGATCTTTTACCATATGCAACATACCTTGTCTAACAGCCTCTCCTTTTCCTCCATTCTTTTTACAACTGTATACGCTTATATAATCTTCTCTTCCTTTTCGAATCGTTTTTAAAACCTCCAAAGTATTGTCTGAACTTCCATCGTCTACAAAACATAAGTGATAGCCCAAATATTCATCTGTAAATTTAATAAACTCTTTGCTCGACAACCGGTTTGCCTCATTGTAACAAGGAATAACAACACCAACACATTTTTTTTGTAGCATTTTTATATTTAATTGTTGAGGATAATATTCTTTGATAGGATTAATTGGCGTTCCAATAATTCGTTTTATACGAGCAGAAACTTCGTCTAAACTTACTGGCTTTTTTATATAGTCATCGATTCCCAAATTAAAACCATCTACAATAGCGTCTTCATCTGTATTTCCAGACATTATTAAAATAGGTGTTTTTGACTTTTTCATTTTTCTAATGTATCTAACGATATCTAAATCTGTCATTCCATACATCTCAACATCAATTAAAACCAGATCAGGCTCAAAAGATTCAAATAAACGGGTTCCTTCTTTTCCGTTACTCGCACATTTAACATCATATGCTAATTTTTTTAAGTGCTTCTCTAAAAACGAACGAATTAACTGCTTGTCAATTATAGATAAAATTTTCATAAGGTGGGGTAGGATTAGGGGTTAACAATATAAGGTAAGGTATTCTGAATGTATACTAATTATGTATGCACTTTGTGAAATCAAAATGATTTCCGTTAATAAATAGATATTTTCTAATTCTAATAAAAACTTCTTTCTATCAGATGTTTAAATCTAAAAAAAACCTTCCTTAATTATTTGCTATTTTTTACTTTTAAGACTGTATGGACAAGGCTTGTTTGAACAAGCCTTGTCCACACAACAAAAATCAAACAAATGAATAAAACAACACTTTTTATGAACCTACAACAGATACTTAATAACGGACTGTAATCATAAAAAAAAACTAAATCTCATTAAAAAGAATAATAACATTTGTATTAAACAAATCCACTAAACACTTGGCTATTTTGCTAATATTAACAACTAGAGTAACAGACTTTTACCTCCACACTATTTTAGTACCTCTTTCCTTTTTTATTAATTTTAGATTTTTTAAATAAGTATGTTCATTCAACCTCTCATTTAGCAACTATTTCTCTAGAATTAGAAAAATAATTTACATGCCATATGTAATCATAAATAACAAGGTATTTTTTAAAACACAAGCTAAATACAAATAATTAAGAACAATTTAAATTCAAAAAATTGCCTATTCCATCTAATTATGTAAATTTAACAGAAAGTTGTAAACAAAAAACTGACTTCTTTTCAATAATTTTATATGAAAGAATTAAGAATATGTTTTAACTTGCTAATAAAAAAACTACCTATAAATAACACTATGAAACTACCCCTATTAATTGTTCCATTTTTCTTACTTGCTTCATTCGTTGGTTTCTCACAAAACATGAAAAAAGGTTTTACTTTTCTAGAAACGGGAAAGTATGCGGAAGCTGAATCTTTTTTTGAAGTCGTCTTAAAGGATCATCCAACAAACAAAACAGCAAACTTATGTTACGGTAGAGCCGTTGGTCTGAACGGGAATGCCCCAAAAGCAATTGAAGTATTCACCTTATTACTAAAAAACTTTCCAAACAATTTTGAAATAAAACTAAATTATGCTGAAGCCTTGCTTTGGAGCAAAAATTTTATTGATGCAGAAGGCTATTATGGCAAATTAATATTGGAAAACGACCAAAGCTTCCCAGCTTTATTAGGCTATGCAAATACTTTATCTAACCTAAAAAAATACAACAAAGCACTTGAATACGTAAACAAAGCTCTGGTTGTTTTACCTGGAAACGCAAACGCTTTGGTTTCCAAAAAATACATTCAATTGGGTTTTGCCGATCAATCTACAAAAAAGCAAGATTATGAAAAAGCCATTCGCTTATTAAAAAAGAACTTGACTTTATTCAAAGGAGATAAAGAGACTTTAAAAAATTTAGTAAACACCTATATCATTGCTAAAGATTTTAAAAATGCAAAAGCCATCTATAAAACCTTGGCCACCTCTAAAAAAGACAGTATCGTCACACTAAATGGACTTGCATTGATAGCGCATTTAGAAGAGGACAACAAAAATGCTTTTGCCATAAGTCAATCTGCCGTAATCAAAGCCAAAACAATAAAAGACACTTTAATTCAAAACCAAACTACGGAACGTTATGTTCAAACTTTAATCTGGAATAAAAAATTCAAGAAAGCAAAAAAACAGATTTCTAAATTGATAATAGAAAAACCAAATCAAAATTGGGTTTTGGCATTAAGAGCCACTTTAAATACTTATACCGGTGATTTTGATAGCACCTTAAATGATTATTCGAAAATTTTAGAAAACGACAAATCTTCTTTTGACGGGAATTTAGGAAAAGCAAATGCTTTGAGGGCCTCAGGAAGATTTTCTGAAGCCTATAAAGCTGCAGAAAAAACGTTGACATTTTATAAAGGTCAAAAAGATGCTGTCAATTTCATAAAAGACATAGACAAACAATTTACACCTTTTGCAGAATCTAAAACGGCTTATAGTTTTGATAATGGAGACAACAAAACAGTTTTTACTCAGGTAAACATCGAATTTCCATTGACAACAAAATTCAAGCTAAGAGCAAATTACGGCTATAGAACAACAGAAAATGAAATCACAAAAAACAATGCCAGCTCCAATAGTGTTCAATTCGGAATTTCGCACCGTTGGTTTCCTAAAGTTGTATTCAATGCCGTAGTCGGTTTTTCAGCAACTAAAACAAAAACTGTCAAATACAACCAGTTTCTAACCAATATTTATTTCAATTTAAAACCGATTAAACTGCATACGCTAGATATTGGTTATATGAAAGAAATGGAAAGTTTCAATGCCGATTTGTTAGAAAAAGAAATTATTAAAAATAATTTTTATGCAAACTACAATGTGGGTACCAATTTTAATTTAGGTTGGTTTACACAGTATTTTTATACTTCTCAAAATGACGGCAATGCTCGAAACCTACTATTTACATCATTATATTACAACCTACTTAGCAAACCCATTTTAAAAACGGGATTGAATTTCCAAGCCATTTCCTTTAAGGAACAAGTTCCAGCAGTTTATTTTAGTCCTGAAAAATTTAGAGCCTATGAGGTTTTTATTAATTTATTAAAAGATGAAAATGCAGCAAAAAACAAGGCTTGGTTTTACAATGTTGATGCCGCTACTGGATTTCAATTTATAGAAAACGATGCAAAACAAAACACTTACAGAATTCAAGTAAAACTAGGATATAAATTTTCTGGTCGCTGTTTGGCAAACCTTTATGGAACTCGTAGTAATATAGCCTCCGCTACTGCTTCTGGTTTTACTTATAATGAAGTTGGATTCCGCATCAAATGGGTCTTTTTGAAAAAACCTGTTTATTCTAGAAATTAAAAAAAACAGTATTTCTTTAAATTCTTCAAAACAAAGATCTCTCAATTCTACGACATGACAGATACGAGATTTAATATGCAACAAAATAAATGTTTGTTTTCAAAACTAGAATTCACGTCCACTGATCCCATAAGTGGACTTATACCAATTAAACATCAAAACAACGTGTATAATTCACTTCTTTTTCATTTGTATTTCTTCATAAAATGAAACCATAGCTACTGCTATGATTGAATTTTATTTATTATCTAAATAAAAAACAATTCAAATTATTTACCCATAGTTTTGAAATTTATTTATTAATCTCTTATAAAAAAACCAACATAGAAAACTCTATGTTGGTTAGAAATAATACAATGTAAGTCACCCTTTTTATCTTTAATATATTACAAATTTTGACTTGTATGTTTTATTCGAATCATCAAGTATTATATAATTGTAAATTCCTTTTAATTTAGAAGGAGCGTTGTAAATTGCTTTTCTACCATTGCTTGTTTGCAATTCTTTCTGATCTACCAATCTTCCCATCATATCGTATACTTGAATTTTGATTGTTCTTGTATCGTTTTGTAATTCGATAGTTGTAGCATTATGAAAAGGGTTTGGATAGTTTAAGACTTTTCCTTTTACCAATTCATTCGAATGTACGGCTGCTGTACTTCCATCTTTAAGTATTATATTTTTAAGGTTTATAGAAAATGGAACATAGGAACTATAATTTCCATTCACAGAAAAAACAACGGTTCTTATCGTTTTTAAATCAATTGTATTTCCATTGGTATCCACAAAGTCTTCAAAAGAAATAGTATGCAACATTTCATCTTCACTAGGCGCAATCGTTATGCGCAAACGATCATTCCAATCTTGAATAACATCCGTCATTAAAATAACTTCTACTGACTGTGTGTTGCTCATTTGAAATTGAATTGCATTGTATTCTGATACATCTAAAACTTGATCTCCAGGCAACAAATGTCTGAACATATTGATCGTTCCTTTGATCTGACCCGTTACAGAAATATCTCTTTCTACTTGATGTACATTTTCATCAAAATCAATTGGATTATTAGCTACTTCAAACGACTCTACAATAGCCAACTCCTTTAAGTAATCAGCACCCCAAGGCCCATCTGCTAAATACAAGGCATCTTTTTGAATAGAATTTGATGTCCCCAAAGAAAAGCCTATGTCAAATAAACATCCCGTATCAATAACTACCGATTCATTCCATTTCCCTGTCAAACTTATTGATTGCTGTTGTTCTGATCTTTCAGACACCTCTGTACTAGCTATACTTGCTGAAAAGAACATCTCAGTAGCTCTCGATTTATTAACAATGTCTAGGTGAATTTTTCCATTTTTATAATATCCTGATTTGACAAAGACCGTAGGTACTTTATCAGAAACCAGCGTACTTTCCAACGTTTTTTCTGCTGTCAATGTATCTAAAATATGGTTGGTAATTGCGAACACTTGAGAGAAAGAACTACCCCAAATTTGAAAATTGTAATAATCTCCTGCTGGATATTGCTTGATATTCCAAAAACTAAACAACTCATTGCTTGTTTCTCCAAGTTTTATTGAAAAGCCCAAAGCATACTCAACTTCTCCATTATCCCTTATAAGTTTTGAACTAATTATATTATGTCCTCTTACTCTAACTGTTCTAACATCCTCTAGACTGGCGTTGTTTAAGCGATCACAAATGGCTTTAGAATGATCGTAAACTGCTCCTTCAGTTTCTGTTGCTAATACTGCGGATACTCTGTTTTCTCCTTCATACATATCTAATGAAAAAATTTCTTTTGCATTAGTAACAGCTATCAAGTCCTGGGGGCTCGAAATTTGTGCGGTTTCCGTTCCATACATTCCTGTGTCTGGAAGGTATTTTTCAAGAGGACTGATAGCTGTTTTTGAAGCTCTTCTATTTTTCTTATTGTAACTTTTCTGAAAGGCTTTTTCACCTTCAACATTACCTACTTTTACTCGTGTAAAATTTCTTTTTGCTATTAAAGAAGCCAAATTCCCATTACTTTCCAAACCTCCATCGTTTGCCGATGATACATCTTCTGTTGCACTACTAACATCTGCAAAATTTGTAGTTGTCATTGCTGAGTATGGATTTGCTGTTACATAGAAAATAGCATCGTTAAAATCGTTATCACAAGAACCGTAATCTCTTCTAATATCTTCAAATCCTAAAATAATTCTTTCGTTATCAGGATCAGCTAGCAACACATTATGGTGTCTTAAATCCTCATTACTTTCTGGATTGTAATCTGTATTCGAATATAGTTTCCAGTACCCATTAGTTACTGCTCCTCCTTGCCAACCATTTGCCAACAGTACCCAACCTATTGCTGTACCTTCAGTAAAAGTTCCTATTTTTACTTTATTCCCCATTAACAAACCACCTCCGCTACCAAGGGCAGATACATTTGGAAAAATTATTGTAACATCTTCTGCACTGGGTGCTGTTGCCGGTGGATTTCCTACAGGATATGTATAATACCCCAATACATTTCTATACCCAGCACCTTCACTTACAAAGGTCACCCATACTTCAGCATCTTCACTTAAATTTAAATCCGTATCATACCCCGAAGAAATATAATGTGGATTGTAATCTGGAACAGGAAAACTTTCTGGCAATGCATTGCTTATCATTTCTTGTGTTTCCACACTAATAACATCAGATTCTGCCTCTAAATAAAGTGGCGTTCCGTTTGATGTATAAGATCCTAAATAATTATAAGTCTGAGCATTTACCAAAGTAGTTACTAGTAATATGCCTATAAGTAGTATTTTTTTCATGAGGGACTATTTTAGTTTAGACTCTAAAATAACGTCATAAAAAAGGTAGAAAAATTTTTATTCGACTACTTTTCATTTACTATAGATGAATGGAAAGTTTTTATCGATATAAATTACAATAAATTAAGACGTCTCATTAATTCTGGTCTGCTCAAGCGACTTACTGGAATTACATCTTTTTCTATAAGAACACTATTGTCTTCAATATCAATAATTTTTTTAATATTGATAATATATGACCTATGAATTTTAAGAAACAAACTATCAGGTAATTTACTTTCTATTTTTTTAAGTGTAGAGTGTACCACATAATTTTTACTCTCCGTTTTAACATTTATATAATCACCTTTGGCTTCAATTAAATAAATACTAGGAATGTCTATTTTAATCAAACGGCGATCTATATTTACATACAAATCGTTTTCTATAGACTTTTCCTCTGGTGGTTCAGAAACAGCATTTATTTTATTTTCCAAACTTTCCAGTTTATGAATTGCCTTTAAAAACCTAGGTGGTGTAATTGGTTTTACCAAATAATCAATGATAAAATCGTATTCAAAAGCTTCAAACGCAAAGTTTTTATCTGAAGTGGTTACAATAATAGTTGGTGGATCTTTCAACGTTTTAATAAAGTCAAAACCTGAAAAATTTGGCATATGAATGTCCAAGAAGATCAAATCTACAGGATGTTCATTCAAATATTTAATCGCCTGCATTGCGTTTGGAAACTCTCCAACAACTTGCAATTTTTCTACTTTACTACACAACTGAGTAATTATAGTTCTAGCAGTAGATTCATCATCTATAATAATACAATTCATAAAAAATTCAATTAAAGTTTATTAATAAAATTTGTCATGTTTGTTAGAATATTTTCAAAATCATCTTTCAAAATAACTTTATTTTTATTGAGATCTTGTTCGTATTCAACAGCAATTTCATAACTCTTTTCAAGCCCTAAAATACTAATTTTATGTTTAAGTTTATGAACAATTTGTGCCGTCTCTAAATATTTTTTTTCTTTTATGCTTTTGGTATATATTTCTAACTCTTCTGGAAATTCTTTTTTTAGGATTTCAACCATCTTTTGCTCAAACACAAGATCTCCATCTGATAAGTTTTTAATATAATCTAAATTGGCTTTTTCCATAAAATTTATTTTTTTAATGTAAAGTAAAATGTACTTCCCTCACCTACTTCAGACGTTACCCAAATTTCACCATTATATAAATTTACAATTCTTTTGACTATGGACAAACCAATACCCGAAGAATTTACATTACTCTCTAGTTTTCCAAATGTCTTAAATATTTTCTCAAAATACTTTTCTTCAATACCTATTCCGTTGTCTTTAACAAAAAATTTCCAATAATCATTCTTGTTTTCAAACCCAACTTCAATCAGTCCTTCAGCTTTATCGCAATATTTGACAGCATTGCTAATAAGGTTTTGAAATAATTGTTGCAATCTATACTTGTCTCCTTTTACAATCGGAAAATACGCATTTATATTGATAGTTATAGAATCTGGAACATAAATAATTTTAACCACCTCTTTCAAAAGAACCTCTATATCAACATAATAAGATTCTATCTCCGTTTTCCCAATAGTAGAATACTCTAATATTCCATCTATTAAAACATCCATTTTTTCAACATTTCCACGAATTAATTCAATAGTATTCTTTCCTTTTTCACCCAATTTGTCTTTATAATCTTCAAACAGCCAAGTAGACAAGGTATCTACGCTACGCAAAGGTGATTTCAAATCGTGAGAGACCATTTGCGCATATTCACTCAACTCTTCGTTTTGATGCGCCAAACTTTTAAGTAGTTTTTCACGTTGGGTATTCATTTCTATAATTTCCTTGGTCTGTCGGTCAATAAATTCTATCAACTTATTTCCTACAATTTCAGGGTCTTCTACATTTATTTCGTTTTTATGTAAATCTTCCAGCTTTAAAATGTCACTTACTTTTTTTAACTTCTGAATAACCCCTTGTTGCGTTTGCGTTTCTTCCAATAGTTTTTGATTGGCTTCAAAAAGCTCATCAGAACTGATAGACATTGCTCGTTGCAACATAATAAACTGTTCATCAAAATTGTTATAAGACCTATTTACCGCATCCAAAAAAGGCTCTAAATCTAAATTAGATATCGCTTCTTCAGATACGTATTTCCTTAATTGTCTTTTTAACAATGAATTCATTATTCACTAATTAGAGTTATTGTCATAGTTTGATTGTGTAGTTGACAAGAGCTTTCTCCGTGAAATGGTGCGATTTCTCCGTAGGAATAAAAACCACAAATTGTTGTATTTTGCCCTACTACCTCAAGAACTTCTTCTACTTCCTCTTCCACTCTTTGATCCAACACAAGTTTTCTTCCAATACAACTTACTAAAAGAGCAAGTTGCGGTTTTGATTTTCTTTTTTCTATTGCTTGCTTCGCCGCTCTTTCTGATGCATTGGCAATATTATCAACATTTGTCATCATTAATTGCACCTTTGAATTTTCAGGAATATCACCTGCCAAAATCATTGTGTTTTCTACCTCATTTATATTTAATATTGTTCTTACAATAGATTGTTCTTCGTTTGTTGATTTTACATTTAACGGATATAAAAGTGCCGCTGCTGGTAACTCCTGTGCTTTATCGCCTAAATATTTCTTATACAAATCCAACGCTGGCATTTTGTCCAATTCAAAAAGTACATTTCCTTCAGATTTTGTTACAATTCGTTCTGGTCCAAAAGGAGTCCATCCACCATGTATTGAGAAAGAAACCTCTAATGAATCTCCATAAAATCCAATAGCCACTATTTCTCCTTGTTTGGGAGTTTCATTATATGAAGCCAGTGTCGTTTCAAATCTAGCATCATCTCCGCAGAGACCTCCTGTAATTAAAGTATTTTTGGCAATTGCTGAATTCATTCCTTTAGTCAATTCACTCCCGTTGATAAAACTTCCTTCAGACAATACAAATACATATTTCAGTCCTTCTTTCGAAAATTTTTGTACCAACTGACTGCCTGTTTTAAAGCTATCCTGCCCAGAATTTAAAATATTGCTCGTTTTAATAGCAAATGTACTTTTTTCGAATTCTACAGCCGTAATTGTCAAACTATCATCGTTGACAGTTCCTCCAGAGATTTCTCCACTCGTAGACCCAAATACAATATGTCCATCTGGAAACATTTTTCTAACATCTCTATAAAGTTCTTTGCCTTCTAATAAATAACGATTTCCTAAAACCAAAACCAATGGATTTTTCAATACGGTTTCCTTACTTAAAAATTCCCAATCTTGGTTCTTTTTTTTCTTTAGCTGTACTGTCTTCATAAGCTTATTTAATTAGTGTAAAATAAAATGTTGTTCCCTTACCTACTTCACTGTCTAACCAGACCTCTCCTTTGTATGAATCCACTATTTTTTTTACAATTGACAAACCAATACCTGTAGATTCTTTATTTGTATTCAAAGATTGAAATATTTTAAAAATCTTATCATAATTCTTTTTTTCTATCCCAATTCCATTGTCTTTAATTGAAAATTGATAATAGGACGGACGCTCTATTACATCCACCTCAATAAGTCCTTTTTCTTTATCAATATACCTTACAGAATTGCTAATGATATTTTGAAATAGTTGCTGAAATCGGACTCGATCTCCATGAATTGATGGTAATTTACGTACTATTTTTAATGAAATGTGTTTTGGAATGAATAATATTTTTTGCAAATCTTCAAGAACGGTATTCAAATCAACAACAGTATTCACTTCCCCCCCCATGTCTACACTTGAATAAGTTAATATATCAGAGATCAACTGTTCCATTTTTTCTAAAGTAGTTTCTATCAATGAAAAATTATGAAGACTGGCCGCATCATAGACATCTCCATTGTCTTCTTTCAGCCAATGAACCAATGCATACAAACTCCTTAAAGGAGATTTTAAATCATGAGAAACTATATGTGCATATTCATGCAACTCATCATTACTTTTTTCTAGCTTCTTTACTAATATTTCTTTTTGGCTTTGTAAATTTTTTAAATCTGTAATATCCAAATGAATCCCTATTGAGCCAATTACTTCCCCATTGATATTGTAATTTGGTCCTCCACTTATAAGCCAATATTTTTTCTCTCCTTCTTTCGTCTTCACCTCCAGTTCGTAAGAAGTAGAGATTCCTTCAAGACGTTTATTAATTTCTGAAGTACTGACTATAGCATATTCACCTTCCAAAAAAAGATCCTTTGCTTTTTTCCCTAACAATTCCTTTTGAGAATAACCAGACATTTCAGAAAAACTCTGATTCGACATTAATATTTCATCTTCATTACTCACTTCTAGCAATCCTAGATTCATATTTGCAATGATACTGCTATACTTCTGTTTCTCAACCTCAATACCTTCATGATACTTGCTTTCCAAAGTCACATCCTTATAACTCCATAAATGTCCTTTGTATTCGCCATCAATAAAAATTGGTGTATAATCTCGTTTTAAAACTCGCCCATCAACCATGTCCAAAATCTCTCCTAAAACTGTTTCTTTCTTTTGAATGAGCTCTTCTATACGGCTAACAAAAAAATTTGATCTTTTAAACATTTTTTTATTTGACTGTGCAGTTCTAACACAATTCCTACCTACCAATTCTCTTGGCAAAACAGGAATTGAAAACAATTCACAAAACTTACTATTTGTCAATACTATTTTATGATTCTCATCTTCCAACAACACTGCGCTATCCAAATTTAAAACCAAAGTTGCCAATCTATTTTCTGATGAAACCAACAAAGCTTCATCTTTTATTTGCTTGGTTATATCTCTTACAATTCCTTGGGCAGCAATGGGTTTTTTATCTTCATCATAAATAGTACTAAAATTAATTTGTACTATTTTTTGTTTCAAATCTTTTGTAACAATCCGAAGTTGAAAACGAGTTAAGACGCCTTCTCTTATCAACTCTTTGACGCCTTCTCTTACTTTAATTTTATCTTTTCTATGAACGAGTCTGTATAAATTTATTTTTTCTTTTTTTAAATCATAGCCCAACAACGAAGTCGCTGCTTCATTCATTTTCACTACAACACCTTGTAGATTAATAACCACATAAGCATCAATAATATTTTCGAAAAGTCCTTTTAATTCTAAGTTTTTTTTATGAAGTAAATCCCCCAATTCTAAATTGGATTCTGTTAATTTTTGATTCAATTGGAGCAACTCGAAAGATGTATCTTCGAGAATTTTCTCTGCCCGTTTCCGTGCTTCTTTCTCACGAGCAAGTGCCCTTTCCAAAACATCAACCTTATGCGGACTCATCTCATTTTTTTAATAACGAACCTCGCTTCTGTTTCATCGTCTTTTATTCTTTCTAAAACAAAAATAGTGTTTGAATTAAAACAAGCGAATGTTTTCATAATTACTTCAATACAAAAAAAATACATTTCCTTGCTAGATTTATAAATCATAATATTTTCAGTTTTTCTAGAACCTCAATAAATAGCTCCTTTTTATTTATTTTTTTATCAATTCATTTACACTCCAATATTCTAGTACCTGATCTATTTTATGTACATAGTCTTCATACTTCAAGGGTTTAAGAACATATCCTGCTATTCCAATTTTATAGCATTCCATAATATCTTTGTTATTACTTGATGTTGTCAAAACAATTGTGGGTATGAATTTAAAAGTTTCATCTGCTTTTAAAATTGTTAAAAACTCAATTCCATTGATCTTAGGCATATTTAAATCTAACAAGATAATATCTGGCAGAATTTCTTTTTTATTCAAAAAGTCCAACGCTTCTAAACCATTATTTGCTTCTATAATTGTGTGATTTAACTCTAATGAAGCTATCGTTCTATGCAGCTTCATTATTTCAATTGCGTCATCTTCGATTAATAAAATATTCAACTTGTTATTTTTCATCCTAAAATGTTTTAAACTGAACAGGAAAGTTATTATTATTCTTTCTAATAATAAAACACATACAGACTAAAACATTTTATCTATCGGTGAATGGCATTTTTCTATAGACGAATGAAATTCAAGAAAACACGAATTCTATCTAAAACACTGATTCCACAAAACTTATCCACTAAATAATAAAAAACCGAGGCTATCACTAAAAAAAGTTTCCAACAATTAGAATTTAAAGCTTTAAATTCTAATTGTATTTCTTCGTTTTCGATTTCAAACTGAAGCACCTATGAATCGATTCTTTATATGAAAAAAAAATCATTGATCTATACTTTTATAACTTTATCAAAATATTGATAATTAATTCATTGTATACTTTTCCTTTTAAATTTCGACAAACAACTGTTCCTTCTTTATAGACAGAAATGACCTCATACTTGGTTTTAAAACACCAATACAATACCCAAATAGGTTCTTTTCGTTAAGCAATAGTTATATATTTTTGACTCTTAATTGCCCCATAAGGACCAATACCAACTTAAAAGAGTTTATATTTATAAAAAAAAGAATTAATGAATATATTTTGTTTTAAACCCCATTTCGATGATAAAAAATCATCAAAAGAAACATTAAAATCGGTTCATACAACTATTAGCAATACCAAAAGAAATCTTCTTGGTAGTTATCATAAAATAAAGAATAAGTATCTTCAGCAATACCAAAATGAGTTTTCTAAAAAACTAAATAGAATGCACTCCGAAGACACACTCTGTGATAAATTTGTAATTGCTAATATTACAAAAATATGAGTAAAAATAGATATTCAAATTATTTTATACTATTTTTTATAGTTATTAATGTGGGCTATGCACAAACTGACTCCCACGCTTCCATATGTCAAAAAAATTTGGGGTTCAAATCACATATCGTGCTAAACCTGAATACACTTTCAGTTTCAGATATAAAACCCATATTAAACTACAAAACTGTTTATGGAGTTATCTTTTCCAAAACAAAAAAAATTGACACGACATTTATAGCAATGTACAAAGCATTTAATGACCGCTTAATTGTACTCTCCAAAACGAAGTTTGATGAATACGCTACCAAAGGTTTAGAACTTATATACGAAGACCCTAATGATTTAGAACGTGTAACATTGTCGAAAAACAACATCTTGAACAATGTCCCTTTAAGGTTTTATAATGGAGCAAAGCCTAGTTACATTAAAGTGGAAGATGGTGCTGTATTTACCGATACACTATTTCATAAAATCTGGATACAATTGAGTAAACGTCCCAATTATATTGAACCGACAAAAACAGCTTTATTAAAGACTGATAGCGTTGTTCTGAGATGCAATTCAGAAGGAAAGATCTTTGGTGTGATAACCACAGAAAATGGAGAACTTATCAACGGTGTAAAATTCAAAGGATTTGAACGAGCGACAGCCAATGGTTATTATAGCTTCCCTGTAAAAAGTAGAGGTATCCCAAAAACAAACGGCCTTCCAATATTATCACCTTACAAGGCAGGTTACCAATTTTCACCTGACATCATTTATACTACTTGGAAAAATGTAAAAAACTGCAAACAATTCAATGCATATAAATTGGACTTAGAATACGGCTTGTCCAATCACTTTGTATTTAACCCCAGTTTTAGCGACCAAATTGAGAAGAACAAAAGGACATTGTTGCATAGTGTAAAAATTGAGCAAGATTCTGGTTGGGGAAAAGTTGGTTATTTCAACAATAGAGGTCACATAAATACGGGGATTAAAAATAAAGAACTGCTATGGGATAACTTTACAATAACCGCATGGATAAAACCAACATCATTAGACTATAATAATGGTATTATTGGTATGACAGACTTTTCTTTAAAGCTCCATCAAGGCATCTTAACCTTCACTGTTGTAGGTCACAAAGATTACAAATCTGAGCTTTCGATAATACCACTAAATATATGGACACATGTAACCGTTGTTTACTCAAATATAGATAGGAAGTTATTCTTTTATGTAAACGGAAAACTGACTGAAAAAATTCCTCTTGCCTCAGAAAACAGGATCCTGTATTCTAACAAGCTAGGAAACAACCTTTTTATCGGCACCAATGTATGGGAAGAATTTTACGAAGGGTACATGGCCGATATCAAGATTTGGAAAAGGGAACTAAACGCATCAGAAATAAAAAAAATATACGGACAAAGAAAAAACCGCCCCCAAAAAAACACAACTAAATTAGGTACAATCGTTTTGGGAGTATTGACCACACTGGTTTTTCTTTACATACGAAAGCGTAAATCGAAAAGTAAAAAAATAGCGCCTATAAAAAAGCAAGAAGTCATTAAAAAAAGTGTTTATCAAGCTGCTCCTAGGTTTTCTGAAAAAGAAAATGCAATAGAACATGTGTTGTGCTTCGGGAAATTAAAAATTATTGATAGAGATAATGAGGATGTTGCAAAAAAACTATCACCTCTACTCGAGAAACTATTTATTATTATTTTTTCATACCCTCGTCAAAAAAACGAACAAGGTATTACAACCAAGCAGCTTACAGAGTTTTTATGGCCGATGATGAGTTATCAAAAGGCAAAAAACAACAGAGGAGCCAATATCAATAAATTGAGAAAATTATTGAATACCTGTGAGCACATCCATCTGGTTTTTAAAAACAGCTTGTGGATGATTGAACTTACAGATGGCTGCTATTGTGATTATGATTGGGTGCAGAACTATTTAAACAATTTTTCTAAACATAATTATTCTACAAACAAACTACAACAAATGTTACCCCATTTTCTAACTACATTAAAGAAAGGACGTTTGTTTTCAAACATCAATGATCCCTGGATGGATTCCATCATAATAAAATTCAGTAATCAAATTATTGAACAATGCTTAAATATTGAAAAAGTATTGAACATTGAAAAACATGAAACTTTATTATTGCATTTAACTGAAGTCGTAGATATTTATGACGACTTGAACGAAGAAGCACACCGTTTGAAATTACTTATATTAATCAAACAAGGAAAATTAAGCTTGGCCTATAAAACCTACGACAATTTTGCAATGCTATACCATAAAATTTACGGAGAGGCTTATCCAGTTTCGTTTGAAAAAATGAATGGTATTATGATAAATACGTAATAAATAACACAAAAGCTGCCTTCCCAAAGTTTTTCTTTCCCTTCTGGATAAAACCTAAAAAGCTCTTTGGCTGTGATACTTTCTATAAAGAACATAAGCACACTTTGAATCAAAAAATGAGCATGATTTTCACCTGCATCAATTTCAACAATAATAAATAAGACACTTCCGTAATATTTTATTATAGCTTTTATGAACCTGTTCATTCATAGAACAATGTTCATCTTTTAAAACACTAACTCGACTACAGAAGCGGAGCTTAGAAATATCATTAAAATAAAAATCGATTTTCCCCACTCTATTTAAGTTTTTTCTAAAAAAACACATTCATTATCCCGTTTATTAACCCAAATATTACGCGGTTACCTCTTTTTTTTGTGTTAGTAACAATTATTATTAACATAAAAATTTAATTAAACCAAGTAAAACAATCAGTATGAAAACCAAATTACATTTAAAACTTTTGGTACTACTCCTAACCGTTTTGATCGTAGACTCAACACTCGCTCAAGACAAATCTCGACAGAATGGTTATGTAGTAAGTACAAGTCTGCAACCGACGTTGCGAGAAAACACTTTAGAAGAAAACCCCAAATTAAACGCATGGAGTGAAACCGACAAAATTGTAGATGAAGAATTTTGGATTAGTAGAGTACCACTACAAGCGAGGGTAACCAATACAGCTACCGAAATAAGAAATGACTATCAAAACGGAAAAAAACTTAACTGGTGGATGCCTGCAGGAGGTTCTGGAGGAAGAAGAGGACTTCCTTACTATATCTATGATGACGAAAATTTCAATATGTGGCAATACATAGACACCCATGGAAATTGGTCTTCTGGCTTGTTTCTGGTACCAGGAGCTCTAACAGATCAGGCACATCGTCATGGTGTAAAGATAATGAGCAACCTGTTTGTCAACTGGAATGTACCTTATAGTCAAGGAGGGACCAATAACGCCTCTCGATCCATCGACGGGCTCTTAAAAAAGGACAGCAACGGTGATTTCAAATATACCGCAAAGATTATTTCTATCCTCAAATACTACGGTGTTGATGGACTTAGTCTTAATATTGAATGTAGCAATATGGGCTCTGCTAGAGCCGATGAATTCCAGACTTTTTTAGCTGAACTTTATGATGAAGCTGCTCTTCAAAATCATGACACTTTTGAAGTTGTATGGTATGATGCGCAATCAAATACCGGTGGTTTGAGTTTTATGAAACAACTTTCTTCAGGAAATCAAGATTGGTTTCAAAAAGCTGACAAAAAAATATCTTCTCAATTTATGCTAGATTATACAGTTACCGATTTTGGAGCAAATTCAGGTGCTACGCGTGCTAGCCTCTTGAATAGAGATCCCTTTGATGTATATGGAACTGTACATGTCTCCACTAGGTTCAATCAAAATAATATATGGAATACCATGAGGGATCAGCAAATTTCTCTTGGTTTATGGGGAGAACACCAAACCAACAATTTCTGGGCAACCAGTTCAAAAGATACCAATGGCTTGAAACAAGGTGGTTATTTGAAAAGTTTGGAACGTTTTTTTTCTGGAGGAAATCAAAACCCATCAGACCTCCCTACAATTACACATACTGCAACTAGAAGTACATCAGGCTTGGCAAGTTTTCATGGTATGGCTCGTTATTTCTCAGCAAAATCTACAATCAATAGCCTTCCTTTTACTTCGCGATTCAACTTAGGCTTGGGGCAATTTTTCAATGTAGATGGTAAAACCACTTATCCTTATGATTGGAATAACATTGGTATCCAAGATTTCGTTCCTAGCTGGCGTTGGTGGATTACTGGCAATAAGAATATCGAAGCTGCATTTACTTTTGAAGATGCTTGGCATGCTGGGTCTTGTTTAAAACTATCGGGAGCTGCTTCTACTACAGCAACAGATATAAGACTATACAAAACCGATTTAACCCTTAGTGGTTCGCCAAAAGCAAAGGTTACTTTCAAACTTCCTGGAGCAACAATTGGTAGCGCTTCGAAATTAAGATTGGCATTGGCTTTTTCTGGAAACCCTAGCACTTTAGAATATTTTGACTTGGGTAATACCGTCAAAGAAGGTTGGAATACTATAGAGGTAGATTTAGGTAGTAAATCTGGACAAACAATTGTTATGACTGGACTTTCAGTTCAAGGTGCTTCACAAAGTGATTACGTAGCATTGATTGGAGAATTAGCCATTACCAATGGTAATGTACCAGTGCCTGCTGCCCCAATTAGTCTTGAAATAGAAAATAAACTGGAGACTTTCAATAAAGCGGATATAAAAATGAAATGGACACTACCCGGTAATCCTCGCTACAATGATGACACTTGGTATTTTGACATCTACAAACAAAACAATGATGGAAGTAATGAGGTAATAGGGCGTAGTGCTTCTCGTGCACATTACATATTGGACATTCCATTAGACCCAAACAAAGCAGACATTGTAATAGGTGTAGCCGCTGTAGCATACGATGGTGTAACTCGGAGTCCTATTACATGGTCTCAAAGTTTACCAAAATCTCCACAACCTACGGCAGATATATCCGTAAATCATCATAGCATTCCTGTAGGAGGCACAGCCAATTTAACTGCATTGGATGCATCAGCAACCAATATCGATTGGGTAGTACAAAAAAACGATGGTTCTTCAACACCGCTAACAGCCAATGGCAGTGAATTTACCGTAACCCTTAACGACGCGGGAACTTATGAGGTTGAAGTAACGGTAACAAATCTTAATGGAACGATTGCTGAAACTTACATAGATTACCTTCAGGTATTACCAGAAAATACGGGTTCTTCTATAGACTTTACAGCGGACAACTTAACTGTTGAAGTGAATCAAGATGTAAATTTTGCTATTACTGGAATGACGGCCAACGCCTCTCAAGGAGTAAATCTTGATAACGCAAGATTTACAGTGCCGCAAGATGTATTGAATGTAGCAACCAACAAGAACTTTAGTATAGGTTTTTGGTACAAAATGGAAAGCTTACCTGCAGAAAAATTCGATCTCGTAGAGAAATTTACCAAATGGTGGGGTCCTTGGAATCTACAAATGACACCTGAAGGAAAAATTGAATTTTTCTCTGCAAACTTAAGAGATGAATTGCTTTCTAATACGCCTCTTAACCTGTGGAATCAAATTACTTTAACGTATGATGGTACGACCTTGAAATTTTATTTTAATGGAGTAGAACGTTTTTCAAAAGCGCGTTCTATAAGTCTTAACCATGATACTGCAAATACAGATACAGGTTATAGTTTTCTTAATTACAAAGATACCTACCTAGACGATGTACAATTTTGGGATAAAACATTAAGCCCAACAGAAGTTAGTACTTATATGAATGGTATTCCAGGAGCCACGCCTGCTGGATTAACTGGGTATTGGGATTTTGAATCTAGCTCAACCAGTACTGTAACACCTACGCATGGAACATTAAACGGTTCTATTCTAGGTACTCTAAACTATACTGGAGGTGCTCCTTTATTAGAAGGTCAAGGTCTAGCCTATGAATATTCTTGGGATTTCGAAGAAGGTGAATCATCATCGAATTCAGCAGCAACACCTTCTGTAAGCTATAACACAGCAGGAACCTACGATGTCTCTTTGAGAATTTCAGGTGGAGGTTTAGTAACTGAAAAAAATAAATCAGCTTATATTACTGTCACAAATGGAACGGTTCCAGATGCACCAACAAACTTAAGCGCTTCAGTATCTGGTAGTGACATCGTATTAAATTGGACAGACAACTCCAATAACGAAACTGGCTTTACCGTACTGCGTTCTACCACACTTGGAGGTTCGTATACAGTCCTTGCTACTACAGGTTCAAATGCCATTAGTTACGCTGACGATACTGCGTTGGCAGATATTACATACTATTATGTAGTAAAAGCAATAACTAGCTCTTTGGAATCAACTATTTCCAATGAAGCCTCGGCAGTAACTACAGCACCAACAGTGCCATCCAACTTAACCGCTACAATATCTGGTAGTGATGTTGTTTTGAACTGGACGGACAACTCGGCTGATGAAACTGGATTTATCGTACAACGTTCTACTGTACTTGGAGGTTCCTATACCAATATTACTACAGTAGCTGTCAATACTATTAATTATACAGATGATACAGCATTAGCTAGTACCACCTATTATTATGTAGTAAAAGCAATAACTGGTTCTTTGGAATCAGATATTTCTAATGAAGCCTCAGTAACAACTGATGCTGCAACTGATCAATATATCTCTATCGGTTCAGTATCTGTAGCCGACGTAAATACCTTAGATGCAACAGGAGCCTTTACCATAGAAACATGGATAAACCTAAATGATGCTACAAGATGGAAGGGTATCTTCAGAAAGCAAAATATCTCTACCGATCGTATAGCTTTGGCTACAGGGAATAACAATAGCTTATCGGTTATTGTGTCCAATGGTACCAACACTTATGGTACTACAGCTAATGATGTACTAATTGAAAACCAATGGCAACATATTGCTATGGTATATGAAGGTTCAGCTAATAGCAATGCAAATAAATTAAAACTCTATATTGATGGAGTATTACAGACACTCACCTTCTCTGGGGCAATTCCGTCAAGCACATCATCCAATGCTGCGTCACTTGATTTCATGAAAGACCTAGACAACAGTATAGACGAAATAAGAGTGTGGAACACTACCTTGAGCAGTACTACTATCAATGCTTGGAAAGATAATCAATTATCTTCTTGCCACCCTAACTTTGGAGCATTACAAGTCTACTTGCCTTTAGATGGAGATACAAACGGTGCTTTAGGAACCAATATTAACGGGACTATTAGTTCTGGAACGTACCTTAATGGAGGTCAGTCTACTGGTGACTATGGATGTTCTTCCTCTGTACCTTTTGCTCCTTCTTCTCTAGCAACTCAAGTTACTTCAAGTTCAGTAATTTCACTTTCATGGTCAGATAATTCTAGCGATGAAACTAGTTTCAATATTGAAAGAAAAGAAGGTGCAGGTAGCTTTACTGAAATAGCAACTCTAGGAGCCGACATCACTTCTTACAATGACACCGCATTGACTGCTTCTACTGTTTACACTTATAGAGTAAAAGCCAATAATCATATAGGTGACTCTAGCTATTCAAATGAAGCAAATGCTACTACACTTTCCGAAACTGATTATCATATCGACTTGACAGCATCGAACATCAATGCTGGAAATGTTACGGAATTAAACGCTACATCTATCTTCACCATGGAAAGCTGGGTGCGTTTTGACAATATTTCTTCTTGGAATACCATCTTGTCAAAAATATCAAACAGCACCAATCGTATCGTTCTTCAAACTGGAACTAACAATAATTTGTATGCCATAATTGCAAATGGTAGCAATAGTTATGGATATAGTGCGAATAACATTATAACTACAGGACAATGGTATCATTTAGCTGTGGTCTATGACGGTACTAAATCTGGAAATACAGAAAGATTGAAAATGTATTTGGATGGGGTTCAATTGTCCTTATCATTTAATGGAACTATTCCAACAACAACAAACACAAATTCTTCAGATTTCAAAGCATCAGCGACCTTACTTGATGGTCAATTGGATGAGGTCAGAATATGGAGTGCTGCATTAACAAATAGCAGCCTATCAACATGGAAAAATAAGGTATTAGGCACTTGCCATACAGATATTTCTTCATTGGTATTATATTGGAAATTTAATGAAGGTAGTGGCTCTACTGCTACAGTAAGTGGACTTGGAGATACTTATACTGGTACAATATTATCAGGAGCTACCTATGAAATCGGAGACCCAGTAACAGCAGATAGCGGTTGTATTAGTGCCAAGGTTAGTAAGCAAAAAATCGGTCAAGGGCTCAAAAATGAAGGCCTTGTCCAGCGTTTGTACCCGAACCCTGTGCTTAAAGGCACCACTTTGAACATAGATCTAACTTCAAAGAGCGACTTAGGCAAAGTCAATATTTCCATTACCAACTTATCAGGCTTGGTAGTGATGAGGTATGATGCAGATATCCATAAAGGCCTAAATAATTTAAAGTTAACAATAGGTCAATGGCAAAGTGGTTTATATTTTATCACTCTTCAGGGAGATAAAATGAAAGAAGTAAAAAAATTACTTGTGAAATGATAGGAAATAAATAAGAACGAATATTCTATTTTAGAATATTCCCTATCGAAAGGAGCGAAATTAAAAAATTCATCCTTTTAAATATTTTCAAAGAGGCTGACTGAAAAGTAATTTTCAGACAGCCTCTTCTTCTTTTTCAAAGCAATATTCCCCCTATTTATTTCCTAGCATTAGTAATTCGCTCACAACAATTTCTGTAACATATCTTTTATTCCCCTCTTTATCATCATAGCTTCGATTGGTCAATTTCCCCTCAATAGCAACCTCATTTCCTTTCTTTACATACTGCTCTACAATTTCAGCTGTTTTATTCCAAACAACTAAATTGTGCCATTGCGTATCTTCAATTTTTTCACCCTTGGCATTCTTATAAGAATCATTTGTAGCCATTGAAAACTTAGCTACCTTTTTTCCTGATTCTAAACTTACTACTTCTGGATCATTACCTATACGACCGATTAACTGTACTTTGTTTCTTAAATTGCTCATAACATATCTATTTAAATTATTATTGTTTCGAATACCTTTACTCAAACTCAACACTGCAAATTAACAACCCTATCAACCTGTAAAGCGGTTACTAAATAGTTACTTTCGTATGTAAACGATTGTAGTCGTTTGTAAACGAATAAAATTCGTATCTTTACTAAAGATTGACAACTGCTAAATAAAAAGATTATGAAAAATGAATGTTTAGAATGTAAGGAATCATTTGTAGGAAGATCTGACAAAAAATTTTGTTCAGACCATTGTAGAAATGCTTTCAATAATAAAGTGAATCCTGAAAGTAAAAATTTGATTCGCAACACCAACAATCGCTTGAAGAAAAATTATAAAATTTTAAGCGATTTAAATACTTCTGGAAAAACAAAAATCCCAAAATCAAAATTAGTTGATTTGGGATTTGATTTTAACTATATTACTTCTATATATGTTACCAAAAAAGGCAGCACTTATTTTTATATTTATGACCAAGGCTATTTAGCTTTAGAAAACAATTATTATCTCTTAATTCGAAATAATTCTTAACTCGAAAAAGGTTTTACCAGTTCTCTTTTAATGCCAAAGCCGCTTTTAAAATATCTCTACGGCTAATTTGCCCTACCAACTCTCCATCTTCTAATACGGGAAAACGCTTTCGGCTAGAAGTATAAAATAAATTTGCGACTTCAAAAATAGTCATATTAGGTGTTATGGTATCTACATTTTTTATCATATGTTTTTCAACCAATATATTGTTCATAGGCATATTATAATACCTGCTTTCTGCAATTTGCTTCATACAATCCCCTTCTGATATTATACCTAAAAGTTCTTTTTTTTCGTTTAGAACAGGCCCTCCAGAAATATGATTTTTAATAAGCAATTCCATTACCTCCAATACAGTTTGGTCTGGTCGAAAAGTAATCAACTGGGTTGTCATGTATTTCGACACCAAAATAGTATCTGAATTTGATTTTTCTTCTTTGTGAACCGGTGCTTTGAAATTTTTAATCGCCATATATATCTATTTTGAGAGTTTTAAAGATACTTATTTTTTTAATCAATTGATTAAATCTACATTTAAAAAAACAAATTTCCATAAAAAAAACATCTTCAAAAATCAATTTGAAGATGCTCTAAATTCTCTATATCTTGTTAACTCTATTAAATTTGAGTAACTCTCAATGTGTTTACCATTCCTTTGTCTTTAACTGGCGTAGAGTTCAAGTTTATTATCAGTTCTCCCTTAGAAATCACACCTCTTTCCAAAGCCAATTGATTTACTTCATTGATTGTCATAAATGTTGAAGTATCATTGTTATAATAAGTAGCTTTTACTCCCCAAAATAAATTCAACATTGCCAATACTCTTTTATTTGGTGAAAATGCCAAGATATGTGCTTTTGGCCTCCAAGCTGATATTTGAAATGCCGTATAACCAGAATATGTCAACGTAGAAATTACCTTTGCCTCAATATTCTCAGCCATAACTGCTGCTTGATGACAAACTGCATCTGAAATAAAACGTTCTGGATCTTTTACCACAGGAGCATGTCTTGGTACTTGAATTAACGGAGAATGTTCAACACTCATGATAATTTCTCTCATCTTTTTAATTACCTCATTCGGGAAAGCACCAACTGAAGTTTCTCCAGAAAGCATTACAGCATCCGCACCATCCATAATAGAATTGGCAACATCGTTTACCTCAGCTCTTGTAGGAACTTGGCAGTCGATCATTGTCTCCATCATCTGTGTAGCAATAATAACTGGTATTTTAGCTTTTTTAGCTTTTCTTACTAACATTTTTTGTACCAATGGAACTTCAGCCATAGGAATCTCTACACCCAAATCTCCCCGTGCTACCATCAACGCATCTGTATTCGCTATAATGGCATCAATGTTTTCAATAGCCTCTGGTTTTTCAATTTTAGAAATAACCCTAGTTCTATAAACAGAAGTATCTGAATTCTCTTTAATTAATTTATGAATTGCATCTAAATCCTCAGGATTACGAACAAATGACAACGCCATCCAATCTACCTCAAGAGACAATGCAAAAATTGCATCTTCTACATCTTTTTCTGTCAAAGCAGGAAGAGAAATTGCTGTATTTGGTAAGTTGACCCCTTTCTTTGATTTTAAAGGACCTCCTCTCAATACTTTGGTTGTCACGTTAGAAACTCCATCTGTTGCTGTAACCTCAAAAAGTAATTTACCATCATCAACCAAAATTTGCTCACCAACTTTTACATCATGAGGGAAATTTTTATAGGTCATAAATGCTTTTTCATGCGTTCCTACTTTCAACTCTTCAGTTGTAAAGGTAAAAACATCATCAATTTCCAAATTAACCCCTTCTGACATTACTCCTACTCTCAATTTAGGCCCTTGTAAATCTGCTAAACAAGCTACATGATAGCCCATTTCTTCATTTAGATCTCGAATAATTTTAACAATTTTCTTAACCTCATCATAATCTGCATGAGAAAAATTAATTCTAAAAACATTGACTCCGGAGATCATCAATTCTTTCAACGTTTCTTTATTATTAATTGCTGGTCCTAATGTTGCAACAATTTTCGTTTTTTTAGTATTTGGCATAATTTAAAAAATTAAAAAATCTTTTGATTTTAGTGTTGTTATGTCTATTGAATATGAAGTCACTACTTGATTCATATTGTTTATTGATTTGATCGTTTCATGTACTAAATACGAATCGAAATCACCTTCTATTTTAATTAAATAATCCGTCTTTTTCTTTTCTGGAATCAGATACGTTGTTCTATTTACAGTTTCATTAATTGTTCCAAACAAACCATTTTCAATTGGTACTTTTGACACACCATGGTATTTATTTGAAATTAAATACCAATTGTTAAATTGTGTTTCATCTTCATAATCAAATACCGAAAATGTAGCATTTTGTGCACCATCTTTAATATCTAAAGAAGTTTTTGACTTCTTAAAAAACGTATTTAAATGAACGTTTAATAAGTACGCAAGCTTATAATCCTCTAAACCAGTATGTATACTTATCAAAGTATAATTAGAATCTTCAAAATCATCAATTTCTAAAGAATGTACCTGCATAAAGATAAATCTAACTCTTTAAACTAATTATTTATCCCTCTTCTTTCCAAAAAAAAGCCCTTATACAAGGGTGCTTTTCTCTTACAAAAGATTTGCTAAGGTACTTATAGTTTTATAAATCTAAGGAAAAACATACGAAAACGTTGTAGCAAACTATAGTACTTTTGAAATTTCGTCTTTGTAAATAAAGTATACTCTCTTTGAAGCTATTTCCTCTGCTTTTTTCTTAGAAGTAGCTCTTCCTTTGGATATTACCTTTGCATTCACAGCCAATTTAACACTGTAATGCCGTACTGTTTCATTTCCAGAATCTTCATAAGTTTCAAAAACCAATTTCTTTTTTGTTTTTTGACACCACTCAATAATAATTCCTTTGTAGCTTGTAATCGTATTTTCTAAAGACGGTATGTCTATATAAGTATCAATTACTTTTTTCTCAATAAATTTTTCACAGTATACATAACCTCTATCCATATAAATAGCACCAATTAGTGCCTCAAAAATATTTCCATGAATATTGATTCCCATTCTATTTTTAGAAATGGTACTTTTTACAAAATGAATTAAGTTTAATTTCTTTCCTAATTTATTTAATTGCTCCCTACTTACTATTTTGGAACGCATTTGAGTCAAATAGCCTTCGTTACCTTCAGGAACCATCTTAAAAAGAAATGCAGCAATGATAGATCCTAACATCGCATCTCCCAGAAACTCCATTCGTTCATAATTGATTGGATTTCCGTTTTCATCAAGAACCTTTACAGACCGATGAATAAATGCTGTTTTATAGTAATTAATATTCTTAGGACGAAATCCCAACAATTTTTTTAATTCCCCATAAAACACCTCATCTTTTTTATCTTGAGGCTGAATTATTTTTCGGATAAATTTCAAAAGATTGTCTAGTCTATTTTAGTTTCTTAATTAACACACATGCATTGTGACCACCAAAACCAAAAGTATTACTCATGGCAACATTTATCTCTCTTTTTTGAGCTTTATTTAGTGTAAGGTTTAATTTACTATCTATACGTTCATCCTGTGTTACATGATTAATTGTTGGAGGAATTATTCCATTTTTCATTGCAAGTATTGAAGCAATTGCCTCAATAGCACCTGCAGCTCCCAACAAATGACCTGTCATAGATTTTGTAGAATTCACATTGATACCGTAAGCATGTTCACCAAAAACATCTACAATTGCCTTTGTTTCGGCAACATCTCCAAGTGGAGTAGAAGTTCCATGAACGTTGATAGCATCAACATCTTCTGGTTTTAAACCAGCATCTCTTAAACAGTTTAACATTACATTTTTAGCGCCCAACCCTTCTGGGTGAGGTGCAGTAATGTGATGCGCATCGGCAGACAAACCACCTCCTGCAATTTCTGCATAAATTTTAGCACCACGTGCTTTTGCATATTCATACTCTTCAAGAATCAATGCTCCTGCTCCTTCTCCAAGAACAAATCCCTCACGGTCTTTATCAAAAGGTCTAGAAGCTGTTTTAGGATCGTCATTTCTAGTTGACAAAGCATGCAAAGCATTAAAACCTCCCATACCTGACTGTGTTACAGCTGCTTCTGATCCTCCAGAAACAATAACATCAGCATATCCCAAACGAATGTAATTAAATGCATCTATCAAAGCATTTGCTGAAGAAGCACAAGCCGATACCGTAGTAAAGTTAGGACCTCTAAAACCATGTCTGATAGAAATCATTCCTGGTGCAATATCTGCAATCATTTTAGGAATGAAAAAAGGGTTGAATTTAGGTGTACCATCACCAGCACCAAACTCCAGAACTTGCGTTTCAAAAGTTTCAATACCACCAATTCCAGCTCCCCAAATAACGCCCACTCGATCTTTATCAATTGTATCAACATCCAAACCAGAATCTACGATAGCTTCATCAGACGCAACAATTGCATACTGAGTAAACTTATCCATTTTTCTAGCTTCTTTTTTATTGATAAATTCCGTTACATCGAAATTTTTTACTTCACAAGCAAAACGAGTTTTGAACTTGGCGGCATCAAAATGCGTAATTGGCCCAGCTCCGCTAACACCATTTACTAGTCCGTTCCAATATTCTTCAATATTATTACCGATTGGTGTCAATGCACCAAGTCCAGTTACTACTACTCGCTTTAATTCCATAAAGTATTACTTTTTTGCTTCTTCAATATAGCTAATTGCCTGACCAACAGTACCAATGTTTTCTGCTTGATCGTCTGGAATTTGAATATCAAATTCTTTTTCGAATTCCATAATCAACTCAACAGTATCTAATGAATCTGCTCCTAAATCATTTGTGAAGCTTGCTTCCGTTGTTACCTCATTTTCGTCAACGCCTAATTTATCAACGATGATCGCCTTTACTCTTGATGCAATGTCTGACATAATTTTATTATTTTAAATTTTAAATCGTGGCAAAAATAACAAACTTTCATTTAAAAAAAGGATTTACCACGAAAATGTGTTCACTAATGTAAAAAAATATCCTTAATTTTTTGATTATCTTACCATAATCTTAATAATTATTATTTCTTTTGCACCTGAAACCTATTAGACACACTATGAAAAGACTTGTAATTCTTGCCTCGGGATCGGGTACAAACGCAGAAAACATCATTCGTTACTTTAAAGACCACTCAGACATCACAGTCGTTAGTGTTTTAACAAATAGAAAAGAGGCCAAAGTTCTTGAAAGAGCAAAAAACCTGAATATTCCTTCTCAGTTCTTTTCTAAAAGTGATTTTAATAATGGAAATAAAGTATTAGATTACCTAAAAGAACATGCTGACTATCTTATTTTGGCAGGTTTTTTATTAAAAGTCCCAGAAAATATAATTGCGAATTTTCCTGATAAAATTATAAACATACATCCTGCTTTACTTCCAAAGTTTGGAGGAAAAGGAATGTATGGTATGCATGTACACAATGCTGTTAAGGAAGAAGGTGAAACTGAAACTGGAATTACCATACACTATGTAAACGAAAATTATGATGAAGGTGCTACCATTTTTCAAGCAAGAACTCCTGTTTCTAAAACGGATACCCCTGATGATATTGCAGCAAATATTCATATCTTAGAGCAAACGCATTTTCCTAAAACCATAGAGAAAACTGTTTTATAAAAACATATATATATTGTTCTATTAATTTAACACTCACCCTTCGACAGGCTCAGGGTAAAAAAGATGGCGAAAAAATATTATGTAGTATGGGAAGGCAAAAAGCGTGGCATTTTTACATCTTGGAATGTTTGTAAAAAAAACATTGACGGATTTCCAGGTGCCAAATACAAATCTTTTGCAGACAAGGCACTTGCTGAAAAAGCGTTTAAAGGAATATACGAGGAATACAAAGGCGTAAGCACTAAGAAAAAAGAACTTACTGCTGAAGAAAAAAAAGCATACGGAAAACCCGTATTAAATAGTATTGCTGTCGATGCCGCATGTAGTGGAAACCCTGGACTAATGGAATACCGTGGAGTTGCTACAAGTACCACCACGCAATTATTTATTCAAGGCCCTTATAAATCCGGTACTAATAATGTAGGTGAATTTTTAGCCTTGGTACACGGATTGGCTTGGCTGCAAACTAAAAAACAGCCTTTATTACCTATCTATTCAGATTCGAGAATTGCAATTTCTTGGGTTCGTCAAAGAAAATGCAAAACAAAACTTCCAATAAATGCAAATACAGAAATCCTTTTTGATTTGATAAAACGTGCTGAAACTTGGTTGAAAAACAATCCGTTTCAAAACCCTATTTTAAAATGGGAAACCAAAGCTTGGGGAGAAATTCCTGCTGATTTTGGGAGAAAATAGTGACATTGCCACTTTTTAGTAACTCACTCAGATGTTGAATAGAATATTATGATTCTAATTTATGAAAGCATCATCTTTGATTTTTTAACAGCTGCTACCAAAACATCTATTTCTTCTTTGGTATTGTAAAACGAAAATGAAGCTCTAACAGTTCCTGGAATGTTGTAGAAATTCATAATAGGTTGTGCACAATGGTGACCAGTACGAACAGCTACTCCTAATTTATCTAAAATACTTCCAATATCAAAAGGATGAATTCCTTCTATATTAAAAGAAATTACAGATGCTTTATTTTTTGAAGTTCCGTAAATACGAAGTCCTTCTATTTCTGATAATTTTTCAGTTCCATAAACCAATAATTCATGTTCGTAAGCAGCGATGGCTTCAAACCCAATAGAATTCATATAATCTACTGCAACTCCAAAAGAAATTCCACCTGCAATATTTGGTGTTCCTGCTTCAAACTTATGAGGCAAACCTGCATAAGTTGTTTTTTCAAAAGTTACGGTTTCTATCATTTCACCTCCTCCTTGATAAGGTGGTAATTTATTCAATAATTCTTCTTTTCCATAAAGAATTCCAACTCCAGTCGGACCACATATTTTGTGAGCAGAGGCTACATAAAAATCGACATCCAATTCTTGAACATCTGGTTTTATATGCGGGCAAGCTTGCGCTCCGTCAATCAAAACAACTGCTCCAACATGATGTGCTTTGTCAATTATTTCTTTAATAGGATTGATCGTTCCTAAAGCATTGGAAATATGATTTACAAATACAAGTTTCGTTCTTTCTGAAAGCAATTCGTCATAAACATCCATTTTCAGCTCTCCGGCTGCATTCATCGGAATCACTTTTAAAATAGCACCTGTGCGTTCACACAGCATTTGCCATGGAACTATATTAGAATGATGCTCTAATGCAGAAACAATAACCTCATCTCCTTTTTCTAAAAGTGAAGTAAATCCTGTTGCTACAATATTTATACTATGTGTTGTTCCTGCGGTTAAAATGACTTCAAAAGATTTTTTTGCATTGAAATGTTTTTGCAACTTCAATCTTGCTTGTTCATAAGCATCCGTTGCAACCTGACTTAAAGTATGTACTCCTCTATGAATATTTGCATTGTATTTGGTATAATAGTCAACTATAGAATCAATAACAATCTGTGGTTTTTGACTTGTAGCTGCATTATCGAAATACACCAAAGGTTTTCCATTTACTTCTTCATTTAAAATCGGAAAATCTGCTCTTATTTTTTGAATGTCTAACATAGTATTTCGAATTATAATAAATCAAGCACAAAAATACCACATGTATGTCAACTAACCTTGCATTCCCTAAAAAACATTCCTTATCCAAATAAATACTTTTATAGAAGCTGTTTCCCCATAGCAACACCTTCGCTAAAAACACCTGTCTCTGTTTCTATACCATGTCTTTTTATCTCTAAATATCCTTTAGACTTATACAGCTTCTCTCCACTTAAAGTAGCAACCAATTCTAAAGATGTATAACCCAAATTTTTAGCTTCTTTTTCACAAATGTCCAATAATTTTTTACCGATACCTTTTCTTACATAATTAGGATTGACAAAAAATGCTCTGATTCTAGCAGAATCTTTACCAGGAATTAATACATCTTCATCTGATTCTTCTACAGTACCAAATAATATTTTTCGTTTACTCCATCCTCCACATCCTACAATTTTTTCATTATAGTTTTCAACCACCCAATAAGTTTGATCTTTTATTAGTTGCTGGTCAACCACCCAAACAGTCCCTAGTGCAGCATTTACTTCTTTTTCTGAATAATAAGCATTATTAATTTCTTTCGACGATTTTACAATCAACTCTTCAAGCTCTTTAATATCTGTAATTTCAGCTTTTCTAAAATTAAACTCTCCAGTGATACTCATTTGATAATTTTTATTTTTTTAAATATCTCTCTTTCAAAATATTTAAATGATGCATAGGATGCCCTATAATTACAAACCCTAAAGCCAAACTTGTCATTTGAACCTTGAAACAGTTACCTTCTCTTTGTAACATTTCTTCTGAGAAATTTTTAAATAAAAAAACACTCGATTCTCGAACTATTTTATATTCTTCCAATAAATCTGCAATAGTTCTGTCTGAAGCATTTGTATTTTTAGCATACAAGTTTTCTTCATAACCAGGCAATGTTCTGGAATCATTTCTTGAAAAAACCAAAGCTCTGTAAGCCTGAATTCTTTCTGTATCAATTATATGTTGCAACATATCTTTCGGAGTCCATTTTCCTTCTGCATAACGAAAATCTTGATGCGCTTCTAAATCCGTTTTTATATCTAAAAAAATACTTTTCGTACGCTCCAATCCTTCTAACAAAGTTTCATTCTCGGGAATTAAATTGATATATCTATCAAAAAATTCTGGCATATACTTCAAATCACTTTTTTTCATACAAATCATTTTATTATTATTTTTTGAAAATTTCAAAAATCAGGTTAAAGATATACTATTTATTCTCCTCATAATACTCCAACACATGCCTCGGAATGACTACCTTTTCACCTAGTAAAGCATCACTTATTGGAAATTCAGTAACTTGCTTTATAGGAATGACACCTGCCCAAATAGGCAACTCTAGGTCTTTCTTTTCATCAATAGCACCTTCTCCTCTAATTTTTGCAGATGCCGTTTTTATTTTCATTTCCAAAACCATTGTCCCATCCAACTCTTTTTTATGCATAGATCTAATTTTTTCCCACCTTCCTTCAATCATATGATCCACTACACATTTCAATATTTTTTCTTTTCTAATTGGGTCTTCTACTTTTTCCACCGCTCCAAATAGTGTTGCAGATCTGTAATTAACTGAATGATGCAAACCCGACCTTGCCAATACCAATCCATCTAAGTGCATCACCGTCATGCTCATTTCTTTAGTTTCTAACAAAGCCAGTAGCATTCTGTTTTTATGAGAACCATGCAAATAAATACGATCCTCTTCTCTACCATAAGCCATAGGTAAGCAAATAGCTTTTCCTTGAAATACATAACTTACATAACCTACAAAACCAGCGTCTAATATTTCATTTACTTTTTCTACATCATAAATAGCTCTGTTTGCGCCTCTTTTTACTTTGTTCAATTCTGAAACGGAATATTCTTTCATATCTTTCATTTTAATATTTTAAACAAATTTATTAGTTTTATGGATTGTTCAATTCATCCAGTATTCATTTTTTAAGTAGTCCAGTTATGATTCCCTATAAAACAATTATCAAAATTGACAGAAGTCGTAAACAAGCAGTTTACATACAATTGACCAATCAGTTTATAGAACTGATAAAAAAAAGAACACTTCCTTCAGACACAAAATTACCTGGAAGTAGAACTTTGGCCGATTTAATTGGACTGCACAGAAAAACAATCGTAGCATGTTATGAAGAATTAACTTTACAAGGCTGGACTGAAAGTATACCTCAAAAAGGAACTTTTGTTACCAAAAACATCCCCATACTGCATCAGCAAAAACTAGATTCAGGGGACACCCAAAAAAATACAGAAAACGCAACTGGATTTTCATTTAACAAAAACGCTGTTTTAGATCGAAATTTTCCTCAAAAATTTTCTAATAATTTAATGTATATAAATGACGGAATCTCTGACGAAAGATTGGCTCCGATGGATGAAATAGCAAAAACATATAGAAACATAGCTACTAAAAAAAACAACCTAAAACAACTTACTTACGGAACTACTTATGGAAATTTAGAACTTAGAGAAGTATTTGTGTCTTATTTAAATGAAACGCGTGGCTTAAATATTACTTCAGAAAACTTAATGATTACTCGAGGAAGTCAAATGGGAATGTTTTTAGCTTCACAATTACTTATAAAAAACAAAGAATATGTAATTATTGGTGAAACAAACTACAGTTCTTTTGATAGTACTTTTGAATTTTCGAACGCACAAATTCTTAGAGTTAAAGTTGATGAAAATGGATTGGATACTGATGAGGTTGAAAAATTATGCAAAAAATATTCCATC